>OBZK01000468.1_pt1 | contig 30714 bp, 35 predicted proteins | sample 1495511 | NCBI WGS metagenome assembly OBZK01 (sample SAMEA2580233, study PRJEB22360) | human gut metagenome | biome: human gut; feature: human-associated habitat; material: faeces | place: Denmark | collected 2008/2010
GAATTGAGTAATCGTTTTTTTAAATATCTGCGTCGTTTTTCAAGTCTGATCGAGCCGGCCAGTATCGACGAATGCTATATGGATGTCACCGATGTCATCAAGGACTATAAGCGACCGCTGGACCTTGCCTGGCAGATACAAAAGAGTGTGCAAAAAGATTTGAAGCTGCCCTGCAGTATCGGTGTGGCACCGAACAAATTTCTGGCAAAAATGGCAAGCGACATGCGTAAGCCGATGGGAATCACGATATTGCGCAAGCAGGAGGTTCCCAAAAAGCTGTGGCCGCTTCCCATCAGTGATATGTGGGGAATTGGAAAGAAGACGGTACCACTGCTGATCAAGCATGGAATCACAACGATTGGCGACCTTGCAGATGCAGAAAATGAATCCAAAATCATGACGCTGCTTGGCAAGCATGCCTATACATATATTCAGAATGCACGTGGTAACGGAAGTGCACAGCTTTCCTTCAATACCAGTGTGCAGTCCATATCGCAGTCCACAACTCTGGATCGTGATATTACGGATTATGAGGAGGTTAAAACTGTTTTGAAGCGTCTTGCGGCCACATTGAGCAGACGGGCAAGGGAAGATCATATCAAGGGTTCTTTAATATCCATCAGTATCCGCTATTTTGACTTCACCAATGCCGTTCGTTCCACCAACATTCATTCCTATACCGATGATGCAAACGTGCTGCTGGAGCATGCACTACTCTTATTTGACCGTCACTACAACGGCAGGGAAATCCGTCATCTGGGAATCGGTCTGGGCTCTCTGTATTCCGCAGAGCATACGATCGATCAAATCGATTTGTTTCAGCATGAGATTCAGCCGCTGAACGATGTCGAGGATGTGTTGAAGGAGCTGAATGCGCAGCTGCCGGGAGCGCATCTGATACGAGCCAGTGATATTCATCCATCCAAGGGACAGAAATAAACGAAAGAGCCTTATAAAAGCTTATGAGAAGTTTGTCGATAAGTTGGCAGCAAGACTGCCTTCTTTTTTTCATATAATGTAGTGAGGTGACAATATGAAAAAAAATATTCCCCTAAAAAAGAGGCAGGGCTATCATGGGTTTCTCAAGAAATACCATAACGTATATCTGTTTATAGCGATTCTTGTCGGCTGCGGGATACTGATGGGTATCATTGTATCCAATTATATTGATGTATCGGATATAAAGAGCTTATCCAGCTATCTGACGACCATTGATTCCGGTGTTGATAAATACGATTACTTCGTATCGCAGTTTTTCAGCGGCATCGTGTTTATTCTGTTTGTGTTTTTGCTGGGAACCTCCCTAATTGGAATTCCCATTATCAGCTTTATCGCCTTTACGAAGGGTATGCAGATCGGCTTTTCCTGTGCGCTGTTTGTGTATACATATCATTTAAAGGGAATTGCAGGCATTATCATGACCCTGCTTCCACAGGTGGCAATGGATCTGATTGCGACCTTTCTGATCTCCGCCAGCGCCATTCAGCTGTCCATGTATATCATCTATTCCACAACGAATCGGGAGCGGCTCAATTTCAAGCAGCTGGGCAACAATGTACTGAACGATATCTTTATCTGCTTTGTGATCATTCTGGCAGGCAGCTATCTGAAATCGACACTGGTGATCGAATTCATAAAACTGTTTAATTTGATGTGATCTTCCGCTATAATAATAGAGACAGGGAGGTTGCAGCATGGAAGATTACACGTATGATTATATCAACGGGACGGATATTTATCTGTATCAGCATAAAAAGATGTTTCGCATCAACACAGACACGGCGCTTCTGGCGCAGTTCATGAAGGTCAAAAAAGGGGAACGGGTACTGGATATCGGCACGAACAACGGAGCGTTGCTTCTTGCGGCACACCGCTATGCTCCGTCATATCTGTATGGCATCGATATCCAGCCGGAGGCCATAGCGGTTGCGGAAAAGAATATGGAGCATCACCATATAACGAATGTGGTGCTCATGGCACAGGATATATACGATGCCGCTTTGGAAAAGGTGGATGTTATTGTCTGTAATCCGCCATATTTCAAGGTGGATCAGGAAAGCAATCTCAATGAATCGCAAAGTCTTCAGATGGCGCGCCATGAACGCTTCCTCACACTAAGGACCCTGTGTCAGCGGGTCAGTGAGCTGCTGGAGGAAAAGGGACGCTTCTATATGGTGCACCGGGCTTCCCGTATATCGGAAATCGCCTATACCCTGAAGCAGCATCGTCTGGAAATCCGTACCCTGCAGTTTGTCTACGATGCCAACAGAAAGGAAGCAGTCAGTGTATTGGTGGAGGCGGTAAAGGATGGCAGGGTAAACGCCCATGTACTGTTACCGCAGATCATAGAGCGATGAATCTGCAGGACGCTCTGCAGGACTATCTGCATTACATACAGGCGGTTGACCAGAAATCACTGGCAACCATTCATTCCTATACACAGGATTTGCAGGAATACCTCAGCTGGCTGCAGGCGCAGGGAAAAACGGAAATGGAGGATATTCTGCCCAGGGATATCCAAAGCTTTTTATCTGATATGGGGGGCATACAGGAGGACGGTCTGCGCTATAAGCGCAGCAGTGTCAATCATATGCTGAGCAGCATTCATATGTTTCACCGCTTTATCTCAATGAACCATCCCTCGATTCTGGATCCCTCTATCCATCTGCGGGGAGGGAAGAAGGTACAGAAGCTGCCGCTGTATTTCAATCCGCATGATATCGAGCTGCTGCTGGACAGCTTTGGACAGGATGCGCAGGGACTGTATCAGAAAGCGATTCTGGAGCTGCTGTATGGCTGCGGTCTTCGTGTCAGTGAGGTGTGCGAGCTGCGCATAAATCAGGTACACCTGGAGCAGGGCTATCTGCGGGTGATCGGAAAAGGGGATAAGGAGCGCATGGTGCCGATGCATGAACGCTGTATGCGTGTCCTGCGTACGTATCTGACACAAATCCGTCCAACATGGGAAAAGCGGAAAAGTACACGTGTTTTCCTGAACAGCAGAGGAAATGTTCTGACACGGCAGTATGTTCATACGCTGATTAAGCAGCGCCTGCAGGCACTGGGGCTGGATGAGCGTCTTTCAGCGCACAGCTTCCGTCACAGCTTTGCGACACATCTGTTGGACGGCGGTGCAGATTTACGGGTTGTGCAGGAGCTGCTGGGACACAGCGATATCGCAACAACACAGATTTATACTCATGTGCAGAACCGGAGGCTGAAGGAAGCCATCGATCAGTATCATCCCCGCTCCGTTAAAAAGGAGAAATGACAACGAGGAAAGCGCACAGCATAAGCTTAGCCATATACCACCTCACCGCCTCTGCTGCATGGAGTGCTGTCTAAGATAACATACAGGAGGAAGGCAAGGCAGTTCTAGTTAAAATTATAGAAGGTTTCTGCACGAACAGCGCATAGCCTTCATCGTGCTGGCAAAGAGTCATTTAACGCCGACAGGAAACGCACCTTCCGTTTGCTATACGAGCCCTACCATCCATTTCGCGAAAAAGTGAAGCGAAAGCATTGGAAAACGATGCGAAAAGATGTAAAATAAGATAGGTTATACAGATAATATAAGGAGAGCTGAATATGAGTAACTGTAATTCATGCCCCAGCAAGGGAACCTGCGGCAAGCAGGCTGACAGCTGCGGCATCCAGAATAATGAACGCAATAAAATCCGTCATGTCATCGGTGTGATGAGTGGCAAGGGCGGTGTAGGAAAATCCAGTATGAGTGTACTGATGGCAAAGGAAATGGCCAGAAGAGGCTTTCGTGTCGGTATCATGGATGCGGATATCACAGGACCAAGTATTCCACGTCTGATGGGACTGGAGCATGCACAGGCATTCGGTACAAACGACGCCATTGAGCCGGTCGTGGATAAGGATGGCATCAAGGTCATGTCTTTGAATTTTCTGATGGAGGATGAAAACCAGCCGGTTGTATGGCGCGGTCCGATCGTAGCAAATGCAGTTAAGCAGTTCTGGACTGATGTCGTATGGGAGGAGCTGGACTATCTGTTCATCGATATGCCTCCGGGAACTGGTGATGTCGCGCTGACGGTACTACAGAGTCTGCCTGTCAGCGGAGTTATTATGGTATCCACTCCGCAGCCGATGGTATCCATGATCGTATCCAAGGCAATCAATATGTGCAAGCAGGTCAAGGTCGAGGTACTGGGGATTATTGAAAATATGAGCTATGTCGTTTGTCCGGATTGCGGTAAACGGATCGAAATCTTCCAGCACCGCAATGTGGAGGATTTTGTCAGGGAAAATGAGGTGCCTTTATGGGCAGAGCTGCCGATGATGGACAGCATTTCCAGAATTTACAAGGATGATGATTTTGATACGGAAACAGCACAGCAGATGTATGCCTGGATTTCACCTGCGGCAGATCAGCTGATTGAAAAAATGGGCAAATAATTACATAAAGAGGAATGTTAAACAGCACGATAGCCTTTATTGGATATCGGCTGCATCTTCCTCTTTTTTTTGCGTAGTCTTACTACAACAGCAAAGCTCCTTTACAGGGGATATTTAGATAAAAATGCTGGAAATCCTTTCACCCTTCTTGGATGAAACAATTTTCAAAAAAAGATGTTTATTTTTTACATGAAGTGTGCTATATTAGTAAAGGATTTTTTTAAAAGTATCAATCTGCTTTGAAAATACCCGTAAGGAGGAATTTTTATGCCAGGATATGTAGTTGTCGGAACCCAGTGGGGAGACGAAGGAAAAGGCAAGGTTGTAGATTATCTGGGATCACGCATGGATGCCGTTGTGCGGTTTCAGGGAGGAAACAATGCGGGTCATACCGTCGTTGTACAGGATAAACACACAGGACAGAATCAGCAGGTGGTGCTTCATCTTCTGCCAAGTGGTGTGCTGCAGAAGGCTTCCTGCATCATCGGACCAGGGGTTGTTGTGGATCCGTTTGTCTTTCTGGAGGAAATCAATCAGCTGGAGGAGCGCGGTTTCAATACAGATCATGTATTGCTCAGTGACTGCTCACACATCATCATGCCCTACCATGTACGGCTGGATGCTTTGATTGAAGCAAGTCTGAAGGATCATAAAATCGGAACAACCAAGCGGGGAATCGGCCCCTGCTATGCGGATAAATATTCCCGTCAGGGACTGCGTATCGGAGATTTGCAGGATTTTGAAAGCTTTAAGAAAAAGCTGAAGCTTGCAGTGGATATGAAAAATATCACCTTTCAGAAGGTGTATGAGGATCCGGGCTTTTCCTATGAGGAGCTGGTTGCGCAGTTTGCACAGATTCGCAAGGCATTACTGCCGCGTATCATCAATGCACAGATTGTAATCAACCAGGCACTGGATGCACAGAAGCAGGTTTTATTTGAGGGTGCACAGGCCGCCATGCTGGATATCAATTACGGGAACTATCCGTATGTGACAAGCTCCTCTCCAACCTCCGCCGGTGTTTGTACCGGTGCCGGAGTTTCACCAAAGAAGCTGGATGTCATCATCGGTATCGCGAAAGCATATTCCACAAGAGTCGGAGAGGGACCGTTTGTGAGTGAGCTGTTCGACGATATGGGTGCGTGGCTGCGTGAACAGGGACATGAGTTTGGGGCAACCACCGGACGTCCGAGACGCTGTGGCTGGCTGGATGTGAATGTGGTGCGTCATGCGGCTATGATCAACGGATTGAGCGATCTGGTTATCACCAAGCTGGATATTCTGAGCGGCCTGAAGAAAATACGCATGTGTGTAGCTTACGATATTGACGGTGTCCGCTATGATTATATCCCGAGCAGCATGGAAGAGCTGCAGAGGGCAAAACCGATTTATGAAGAGTTTGACGGCTGGCAGGAGGATATTTCTACGATGAAGACCTACGAGGAGCTGCCTGAAAACTGCAAAATCTATCTGCGTCGTATCGAAGAGCTGTGCAATACGCGAATTTCTATGATTTCTGTCGGTCCGGAACGCAACTGCAACATTTATCTTCATGAAATGCTGAAATAGTTGACAACAGCACATCACTTTTGTAATATAATACTGGTATCGGAACAAAGGCGTTCTACAGGCGGAAAACGTAGCTTTTCCAGATTTGTAGACGCCTTTTTCCGTATAAGCGGCCAAATGCCACACAGGATAGTAAGGAGGATGCATATGGTGACAAGTGAACGTGAAATTATGGAATTCATCGAGGAATATGATGTGAAGTTTATTCGTCTGGCTTTTTTCGATTTGTTTGGCAACCAAAAAAATATATCCATCATGCCCCGGGAGCTGAAGCAGGTATTTGCCCATGGCTTGAGCTTTGATGCAAGTGCAGTTAGCGGATTTTCTCAGGGATCACAATTTACAGAGGAGCATACCTCCGATCTGTTTCTGTTTCCGGATATCTCCACACTGACCATTCTTCCATGGCGTCCGCAGATTGGGCGTGTTGTCCGAATGTATTGTGAGATACGTTATCCTGATGGGAGTGCATATGCTCTGGATACACGCTCTCTGCTGAAACGTATGATGAAGCAGGTAGGCGAGAAGGGAATGCAGATTATGGCAGGCACGGAATGCGAGTTTTACCTGTTTGAGCGAGATGAAAACGGAAAGCCGACAACGATTCCCTATGATGAGGCCGGCTATTGTGATATTGCGCCACTGGATAAGGGTGAGAATGTCCGACGGGAAATCTGCCTTGATCTGGAGGAGATGGGCATTCATCCCGAAAGCTCGCATCATGAGCAGGGACCCGGGCAAAATGAAATCGACTTCCGTTTTGACGAGGTTATGCCCTGTGCTGATAATCTGATGACCTTTCGCAATGTCGTGGACATGGTTGCTCTCTCCAGCGGTCTGAAAGCAAATTTTCACCCAAAACCGCTGCAGCAGCAGCCGGGAAACGGTCTGCATATCAATCTGTCCCTGTTTCGAAACGGCGAAAATCTGTTTGCACAGGAGCAGGGCCGCTACATGGAGGCTTTTCTGTCCGGGATACTACGTCGTATCCGGGAAATCACCCTGTTCTTAAATCCGGAAACAGAATCCTATCTGCGTCTGGGAGAGGATAAGGCGCCCAAATATATATGCTATTCCCGCAGCAACCGTTCCGCACTGATTCGGATACCGGCAGCGAATGAGCATCGCACACGCATTGAGGTACGCAGTCCCGATCCCTCCTGCAATCCCTATTTGGCACTGGCACTGCTTATCGCCGCAGGTATGGAGGGCATCGAGGATGGATTAACGGCGAAAGAGTTTCATGGAAATGTCTATCTGCATCATGAGGGTCTACAGGAACTGCCCAGTTCACTGCAGGAGGCTCTGCAGCTAGCTCAAAACAGCAGCTTCACAAAGCGTGTTTTGGGAGAGGAACTGCTGCAGGGCTTTCTAAACGCGAAGATCAAACAGCTACGCATGTAAGAAAGGGGGACTGGTCATGTTACATGTGCTTCTCGTCAGTACGAGTGAGAAAACCACAGGAATTCTAAAGGAATATCTGAATATGGAGGACTGTATGAATATCACAGCCTGTAAAACGGCCTCTAGGGCACGTAGAACGGCTCTGGAAACAGCCTTCGACATGATCATCATCAATTACCCGCTTGCGGATGAACGTGAATATGAGCTGCCGCAGGATCTGGCAGAAAAAAGTGATGCCTCTATCATGCTTATGGTACCGGCTGAGGTCTATGATATCATTGCGGATCGCATGGAAAAAGCCGGTATTTATGTGTTGTTAAAGCCGGTTAATAAAACAGTACTGCTCTGTGTCTTACGCTTTGCCATTGTCACGCAGAAGCGCATCCGCGCCATGCGTATGAGAAATCGCTCACTGAAGGACAGACTGAGTGAAATTAAAGTTATCAATCAGGCAAAATGCCTGCTTATGGAACATGAGCAGCTAAGTGAAGCACAGGCACACCGGTATCTGGAAAAGCGAGCTATGGATTCGCAGATGAGCCGACTGCAGGTGGCGGAGCAGCTGTTGAAAAAATATCAGCTGCCCTGACTGTAAGGAAAGTGATGCAAAAACTGCCTTACGTTTTCTGCATATGTAGGAAACTGCAGTATTGGAATGAAAGGAAACAATAGAAAAAAGGAAGGTCATATATGAGTAAATTTATATTTGTAAGCGGCGGTGTTGTGTCCGGTCTGGGGAAGGGCATCAGTGCAGCATCCCTGGGACGACTGCTGAAAGCAAGAGGTCTGAAGGTCAGTGCAATGAAGCTGGACCCCTATATCAATATCGACCCGGGGACGATGAGTCCCTACCAGCATGGCGAGGTATTTGTGACGGAGGATGGAAGTGAAACCGATCTTGATCTCGGTCATTATGAGCGTTTCATTGATGAGAATCTGAATCGCTACTCGAATGTGACCACCGGAAAAGTATACTGGAACGTCTTAAACAAGGAGCGGGAAGGGAAATATCTGGGGGAAACCGTACAGGTTATTCCGCATATCACCAATGAAATCAAGGATTTTATTTATAAGGCACAGGAGGAAAGCGGTGCGGATATCATGATTTGTGAAATCGGAGGTACCACCGGGGATATTGAAAGTCTGCCTTTTCTGGAAGCAATCCGTCAGGTTGCACAGGATAAGGGAAGAGAAAACTGTCTCTTTCTTCATGTAACACTGATTCCATATCTCGAAAGCAGCGGGGAGCATAAGTCAAAGCCGGCTCAGCACTCTGTCAACCAGCTGCAATCCTATGGTATCTTTCCGGATATCATCATAGCGCGCTGCAGCCGCCCGTTGGAGGAGGGGATTCGTGATAAGCTTTCCCTGTTTTGCAATATACCCAAGGAGTGTGTATTCGAAAACAGAACGATGCCTTCTCTGTACGAGGTACCCTACATGCTGCAAAAGCAGGGGCTGGATGATGTCGTTTGTAGAAAATTCCATATCGATGCACCACAGGCGGATCTGCACTCCTGGAGTACGCTCATGGAGCATGCAGAGGATGTAACGGAAACGGTAACAATTGCTTTAATTGGAAAATATGTTCGCCTGCATGATGCCTATCTGTCTGTGGTAGAAGCGCTGTATCATGCGGGATTGAAAAACAATATAAAGGTACATATCAAATGGATCGATTCAGAGAATATTACGGAAGGCAGTATCCGAGAGCTGCTGCAGGATTGCAGCGGCATTCTGATACCGGGAGGCTTTGGTACGCGCGGAATTGAAGGAAAAATACGGGCAGCCACCTATGCCAGAGAGCACAATATACCTTATCTGGGTATCTGTCTGGGAATGCAGATAGCCACAATCGCCTTTGCACGAAGCGTACTGGGCTACAGCGACGCCAACTCCTATGAATTTCAGCCGGAAAGCAGCCATTTGATCATTCATTATATGGCAGATCAAAGCGATGAACAGGATATGGGAGGAACCATGCGTTTAGGCGCATATCCATCCAGAATCAAGGAAGGGACGCAGCTGTATCGCGCCTACCGGACAACGGAAATTTCAGAGCGTCACCGTCACCGCTATGAATTTAATAATCAGTTCCGTGAGGAATTTATACAAAACGGCATGGATATCACAGCAACCTCACAGGACGGTTCTCTGGTGGAAGCTGTGGAGTGTGTCAACAATGATTTCTATGTCGGGGTGCAGTTTCATCCGGAATTCAAAAGCAGACCAAATCGTCCGCATCCGCTGTTTACCGATTTCATTGCCTACTCCAAGGCTAACAGAAAGTAGCTGACTACGGTGCTGCGCATTACCGCCGTAAGAATAGAAAAAGACTCTGATTTTTACCTATATAATCAAAGTCTTTTTTTATTTTATGCAGAATAGCTTAGCCTACACATTGATCTTTGCATGCAGACCCAGCGCATCCTTTTCTGTTTCCAGAACCGGATCAATGCATTCTTCGAAAAATTCCACGGTCTGACTTGGCGCACGTCCAACAAAATTGATCGGGGACATAATAGCCTTCAGCTGTTCCATATTCATAGGGAACATTGCATCCTCTGCAATACGCTTCAGCAAATCGTTTTCCAGCCCCTCCTCCTTGACAACCTTACCGGCAGCCATGGAGTGAACACGGATACGCTCATGCAGCTCCTGACGGTCACCGCCTGCCTTGACAGCATCCATCAGAATCATTTCCGTCGCCATAAACGGCAGCTCCTTCATCAGGTGGGATTCGATGACCTTCGGATATACAACCAAGCCATCGGTGATATTGAGATATAAATCCAGAATACCATCCACTGCCAAAAATGCCTCCGGAATACTGATACGCTTGTTTGCAGAATCATCCAGCGTACGCTCAAACCACTGGGTAGCAGCAGTTATTGCAGGATTCAGGGTATCTGCGATAACATAGTTTGCCAGAGAAGCCATCCGCTCACTGCGCATCGGATTGCGCTTATAGGCCATCGCACTGGAGCCGATCTGTCCCTTTTCAAACGGCTCCTCCACTTCCTTCAGATTCTGAAGCAGACGGATATCATTGGAAAACTTATGTGCACTCTGCGCTATGGAGCCCAGTGCATTCAGAATTCGGGAATCCACCTTACGGGAATATGTCTGTGTGGAAACAGCAAAGGATTTTTCATAGCCCATTCTGTGAGCGACCATCTGATCCAGCTGTTTTACCTTGGCTTCATCATTATCAAACAGCTCCATAAAGCTCGCCTGTGTACCGGTTGTCCCTTTGCAGCCGCGCAGCTTTTTATTTTCCAGAAGGAAGCACAGCTCTTCATAATCCAGCAGCAGGTCCTGTGCCCAGATAGCAGCACGCTTTCCCAGTGTTGTCGGCTGTGCAGGCTGAAAATGTGTAAATGCCAGCACCGGCAGGTCCTTGTAATCCAAAGCAAACTTTTTCAGCTCCGCAAGGACGTTTACCAGCTTTTTCTTCACCAGCTCCAGCGCCTCATACATGACAATTAAATCCGTATTGTCACCAACGAAGCAGGAGGTTGCGCCCAGATGAATGATTCCTTTCGCATTTGGACACTGCTGTCCATAGGCGTATACATGGCTCATGACATCGTGACGGACAATTTTCTCCCGCTCCCTTGCGACATCATAGTTAATGTCCTCTGCATGTGCCTTTAATTCATCGATCTGTTCCTGTGTGATAGCAAGACCCAGCTCCTTTTCGCTTTCCGCCAGGGCAATCCACAGCCTTCTCCATGTACGGAATTTCTTGTCATTGGAGAAAATGCGCTGCATCTCTTCACTGGCATAGCGCTGTCCCAGAGGGCTTATGTATCTGTCGTTCATCTGAAAACATCCTTTCTATGTATTCGTTTGTTGTTCAATTATTTAATTCCCAGTCTTCTGTATACTTCCTGATATGCATCCTCAACATTTCCAAGGTTTCTTCTGAAACGATCCTTATCCAGGTGATCATGCGTATGAATATCCCAGAAGCGGCAGGTATCCGGTGAAATCTCATCAGCTAACACAATGCCGCCCTTAAAACGTCCAAACTCCAGCTTGAAGTCAATCAGCTCGATATCAACCGCTGCAAAGATACTCTTCAGCTCTTCGTTTACAGCAAACGCAAGCCTTGTAATCTCATCGATTTCCTCCTGTGTGGAAATACCGACAGCAAGTGCCATGTAATCATTGATCATAGGATCCCCCAGATCATCATCCTTATAGCTGAATTCCAGAATCGGGCATTTCAGCTCCATACCTTCCTTCAGTCCCATACGCTTTGCAAAGCTTCCGGCAACCTTGTTTCGGATAATAACCTCCAAAGGAACGATTTCCACTTTTTTAACGAGTGTTCTGCGATCATCCAGCTCCTCGATCAGGTGTGTAGGAATCCCTTTATCCTCCAGCTTTTTAAACAGGAAGTTCGTCATTTTGTTATTAACAACGCCTTTTCCGAGAATCGTACCTTTTTTCTGACCGTTGAATGCCGTCGCATCATCCTTGTAATCTACGATGACCTGATCCGGATTTTCTGTTGCGAATACTTTTTTTGCTTTACCTTCGTACAGCATTTCTAACTCTTTCATTTTGTTCTTTTCCTCCTGCTAGTTAACAATAACTCCAGCGCAAGAATGGGCAGATTCTGCCTTTTTTTCTTACCATATTATTATAGGTCAGCCCCTCATGCAAGTCAAGAATGCGCAGGACATTTGAAAACATTTTTCAAGCCCAGACAGCATGCCTGTAAATTTCTTACGCATCCATAGAAAAACTTCACCAAAACAGCTTTTTTTCCTGTATAATAGAGAGGTGTTTTAAACATATGCAGGGTGGACATCCTATAAATAGATACTATGGATTGATTTTCCCTGCGGGGTATATACAGGAGGCTGATTTATGACGACGTTTGCAATACTGATAACAAAACTGGCCGGTGCTATGCTGCAGCTGATTCATCGCGGCGGCTCGCTGCCCGGACAGATCGGGCTGAAGCTGTGTCCGGATATACTGAAAAAGCTGCGCATTGACTGTCCACTGATTCTGGTAACAGGAACCAACGGCAAGACTTCTACCAGCAATATGATAGCCGCTATGCTGGAGCAGGAGGGTCGCACTGTCGTAAACAATCGGAAGGGCGACAATCTGAAAGAGGGAATTACGACGGCTTTACTGATGCACACAACGCTAAGAAAACGGGTACAGGGGGATGCTATTGTTTTGGAAGTGGATGAGCTCAACATTCCTTTCATTATGAAGAACCTAAAAGCAGATGCTCTGGTTGTGACAAACTTTTTCCGGGATCAGCTGGACCGTGCCCGGGAGATGGAGCAGCTGATTGTTAAGATGGAGCAGGCGATTTCCGATTTCGAGGGAACTCTTATTTTAAATGGCAATGACCCCAATGTAGTACGGCTGCAAGATGCGGCACCGAAAGCATCCATGCTTGCATTCGGTATGGAGCGCTGCTCCTTCAGCAGTGAAACAACAGGGGAAGCAAGTGAAGGCAAGTTCTGTCCACGATGTGGAAAAAGACTGGAGTATGCATTTTATCAGTATTCCCATATCGGCGTATTTCACTGCAGCGGCTGTGATTTCCAAACACCGAATCTGGATGCGGCAGGAGTGGTGGAAAGCATTCCAAAACGCAGTTTCCGCTATGAAGGCAAAGCATTCAGCGCACCGCAGGGTGGATTGTATACCATGTATAACTGCATGGCTGTTCTGGCAGTCGCAAAGCTTTTGAAAGTGGATACAAGGCATGCTGCAGCGGCTTTTACTCACATCAAGGTACCGGATGGACGAAATGAAGCATTTACATATAAGAACCACACCTGTGTGCTGAATCTGGTAAAAAACCCGACGGGAGCCAATGAGGTCATGAAGGTGATCGAAGAGGACGAAACCGAAAAAAGCATCCTCATTGTATTAAACGATAATGCACAGGATGGAACGGACGTATCCTGGATCTATGACACCTTTTTCGAGAAGCTCATGAAGAATACTACAAAGCGTATCATTGTTTCGGGCAGTCGCTGCTATGATATGGCACTGCGTTTAAAATACGGAGGCTATACAGGAGCGCTGGAGGTTCAGGAACAGATGAAGGAGGCTGTAACAGCTCTTCTGAAGTCAAATGAAACCATGTATGCGATAGCGACCTATACCGCCTTGCAGCCGGTACGCAATCTGCTGCTGACTCAGGGTGTGCAGGAACGAAAAGGAGGCGCATGATATGGAGCTGAATGTATGCTGGATGTACCATGATATTATGGATCTCTATGGTGATAAGGGAAACATGATGGTTTTACAGAAACGCTGTGAGGAGCGCGGTATCAGCATCACCATTGATACCCTGTCCATCGGAGATCAAAGGGACCTTCGCGCGTATGACCTTCTTTTTCTGGGTGGGGGCGCCGACAAGGAACAGATGATGCTGATCGATGATTTGCTTTCCAGAAGGGAAAATATTCGTGAGGCGATGGAGCAGGGGACCTTCGTTCTATTGATTTGCGGCGGTTATCAGCTGTTTGGACAATATTATATCAGTGCAGATAACGAAAAAATTGAGGGGCTGAAATTTTTCGATTATTATACGACTACCGGCAGCAATGGAACACGCTGTATCGGCAATATCGCCATACGCTGCAATCTGGATGGTCATGAAATCACTGCTGTTGGCTTTGAGAACCACGGTGGCCAGACCTGCAATGTAGCAACACCGCTGGGGAAAGTCATCAGTGGCTATGGAAACAGCTTTGATAGTGGATATGAGGGCTTTTATAACGGAAGTGTACTTGGCACCTATATGCACGGCCCGCTTTTCCCGAAAAACCCAGAAATTGTCGACTTTGTTATCTATAAGAGCCTGAAAAAGAATCATCCGGATGTTCAGCTGGAGGATCTCATACAATTGGATGACACACTGGAACAGAAAGCAAAGGAAGCTATGCTAAAACGGCTTCAGGTGCAATAACCGGAATAACCGATATCTTATAGGAAACATAAGATTCGGTTTTCTTATCCCCTAATTATTATGTTAATCTATATATATAATATAAAAACAGTTGATAAACATAATATTAGGTGTTATAATTCATGCGAGGAGACGATACTTGTCCCATTGTCACTCAAAAGGAGGTTGTTATGCAACCTCTTTTCACAATGAAAGGCACAAAGACACGTCTAAATGAAAAGCTGAGAGCCTTATCCTTACTTACACATCACTTACACATCCTGCCGACTTCTCTATCTGTTGAAGCAAATAATGGATACTGGCTGGTGATATGTATAGGATATATCAAATGAAAAAAAAGAGGTGCTGTTATGGCTAAGGAACATAATTTTTTTAAAATGGAAATGCTGATTCTCCTTATATTAAAACAGGGGAATTGTTACGGCTATGAGCTTGCCGGTATTCTGAAGAAGCAGACAGAGGGGATTATTGATATAAAGATGGGCACCCTGTATCCCATTCTCTATAAGCTGGCTGATGATCACTGCATCACCGGTATGGAGGTAAGGGAAGGACGCAGAACAAAAATCATTTACAAACTGGAACCTAAGGGAGAAGCTTTGCTGGTAACTTTGCAAAAGCGTTATACAGTCTGGGTTCAGGCGATCGATATGATTATGAAGGGAGCATAGGAACATGGCTGGTAAAGAAAGATACAAACGGGAAATTGCGATGCTGTTCCCTTATATATATGTCAAAAAAGGAAAAAATGTTTTTAAATAACTACATGCAGAATATCGAGGATGCAGAGTATAAGGATATCGTAAAGGAATGGGGAGCACCGATTGCAGTCGTGCATTCCTATATTGAAGCACAGGATACAGAAATCATCATGAAAAGTTAAACAGAAGAAAGCTTTTAAAGACATTTTTATACGGTTCTCAATGAAATTAAGGAGACCTTGATTATTGAGGAGTAACCTGATGGAGCAGCGTTACTTGTTAATTAGAAGAACCCGATTTTGCTGTTCTTCTTTTTCGTTTACAAAATACGCAGATTCTACTGAACTTAAAAGATTACATAATATACATTATGCGAAGTAAAACATAATATACATAATACATATGTATCCAATGTATCCAAGATCAGCCATCATTATCAATTACAGACCATAATGAAGCAGTTGGCAGCTTGTATACCACTTTGGGTAACTTATCGGCATTTCATTGCATTTCTGCTGTGTGCCCTTTATACTGAAATCAACAGGAGGAATACAGGATGAAGCTTACCATACTTCAGGATGACGCAATAGCAGAAGATGAAATCATTATCAGAACAGCAACACGTCATCCGCGCTTAGAAAGACTGATAGATTTGATAAAGCAATACAGCATCACCTTAAAGGCTTATCACAACAATCGGGAATATTATCTTCCCATAGAGACTATTTACTATATTGAATCTGTTGATGGAATCACATATCTGATAACGGAGAAGGATTCCCTGTTATGCAGAATGTCTCTTCGCGAGATTGAGGATAGTGTTCAGCATACCTCGTTTTGCAGGATAAGCAAGCATATGATTGTAAATACAGCACATCTGAAGGCTGTAGAATCCTATGCTAACCATCGGCTGCTGCTGGTGCTGAAGAATGACGATAAAGTACTTGTAAACAGAAATTATGTAGAGCATCTGAAAAAACAGATAAAAAAATTATAGGAGGATGAATATGAAAAGCTTTTTAAAAAATTATGTGCCCTATGGATGCATGTGCTTCACTGCAATCTTACTGATCAATGCATGTTCTGCTTTCCTTCACAATACACCACTTATTCTGGATGCTGCCAGCCTGCTTAGGGATTTTGGAATATGTATGCTTCTTATCATAGCCGATTACGGTATCAATGAATACATGGAATTCAAAACATACCGAAGCTTTGTCATAACAGAATTTCTCATACTCACAGGAATTTTCCTAATCCTGAACAATGCGGGACACCTGGATACTCTTCAGGTACGCTCTATCATTTCCCAAATTCTGAGTATGGCTGTGATTCTGGGGGCAATACGCCTGTATATCGCCTATAGCTTTCGAAAGGAAATAGATGATCTGAATGAACATCTGAAATGAAACATGTTGATTTCTTATTTTCGCCAGGAATACTCAAAGTGCCTGTTTCCTACATACAGCATGTGGATACAGGCACTTTTATTTATATTTATCTATCTTATACAACATATTCTTTGGTACGTTTGTTCACCAAGAGCTATTGAGCTTCCGTAAGGTTTTTCATCTGCATAAGAAAATCCTTCTGATTATCCTCTTCACTTTTTGTTGGATCCTGTGCTTCATACAAAATACAGGGCAGTTCATGACAGTGTCCGCAGTGCTTTAGCTTCTTACTTTTCTTACAGCATTCATAAATATCACAGACATTTCTATCCTCCACATATTGCAGCCAGTATGGCTTCCCTTCCAAAGCCTTACATCCAAGGCAGATGTCCGGATAATGCTCACATGCATTACACTGAACACCACAAACACTCATAGTTCTTGTTTTTACAGCCTCCATTACAAGTTCTCCTTTCTACAGAATCTGGTTTAACCTCTACCCTAACCATACCATAGATAGGTACATATTGCCATCCTTTTTCACGATTACTCTGTTTTCCTTGTACTGACCTCTGCATAGCATAATGTAATGGATGTCTCTGCGGGAACGATTTTCTTATAATAACGACCCTCCTCATCTCTATACTCTGAAATTTTTGTGGAAGAGGTATTGAAAAATTCTCCCGATTCCTGTTTTCCGTCACGATTAATAAAACTTTGCCACAGTACCACATAGGTATCCTCTTGAGAAGGGGGTATCTCTTTTATGAAATCCTCCTGCGGCATATAAAGAACGGTAGAATCTGAAGCCTTTTCAATCGTCAATGCTTCCGAGAAGGCATGAATTTCATAGTTCTTTTTCATATCCCGAAAATCTGCAGGATTTGCTTTCCCCTTGTAAATATTCACCGTATCGTTTGTATCTCTGCCATATTGATCAAACGTGTAATAACAGATCTCACCAACGAAACGTGGTGTATAGTCTGTATGATACTCTTCCCCATTCGTGATTAAAATAGAATCTTTCAAATCCTTGGCGAATTTCTTTTGTAGATCTCTGTAAATGAATATACCATCATCACTCAGATTATCGATGAAGGATATTTCATTTTTTGCAAGCTCATGCAAGAAATCACTTTCCCCATTTTTTGAAGTAAAATTCAATAGAATGAGATTGGTACGATTGAGATCTTTTCGATGCTGCAGCGTTTTTAGCTCGGGTTCATCCACCGTATATAGCAGCGTCTTACTATACATATCTTTCATAAATGCATCTATATCACCGCCATCATACTTTATTTCCTTTGGAAAGACATTCTGATACCATGCTCCTTTATACTGGAAGAAAACATCAAACGCAGAAATATGCAGGTCTGTGTCCAATTTCAACGAAGCTTCAATTCTCTTTCTGTATGCCTCTTGCAGCTCCGGCATCTGATAGTCATCACTTCCATCCTGATTATTTTCATCTGTGTAGACATTTACTGTAAACGATCTTTCCTGATACATCATTTCAACCCATGCTGTACCATCCGGCTTCCGTTTGAGCCTGGGAATTGGTGATGCATCGCCATATCCCAGATGGGTTTCTTTTACAGTTGGCTGTATACCGTATTTATCCTTCATATAAAGAAGAGCATTGGCCGTTCCCTGTTGTTTTTCCCTATCCAGCTCCTGTTTCTCCTCTTTGCTGGTACAGGCACTCATACAAAGAAGCATCAGCAGAATCAATAAGCATTTCTTCACCATAGACGGCCTCTCTTTCTAAATCCGGTTATTTTTTCGTACGCTGTTTATCAGCTAAATTATACCACATGCCCTTATCGGTGAACAGCATAGTCAAAAATGCCTGATCTTTGTGCAGCTGCTTCCATCATCTGGCTGTATGCTCATCCGTAAATATTTTCCAATATCTTTCTATGATTCACGCAAAACAAAAAGCTCTCATAAACCTTCCCTTTATTCGTGAACCCTGAAGGATTCAGAAGCTGACCAAGACACGAAAAAAGAACCCCAAAGGATTCTTTTAGTCATCATCTCTTCTTCCCAGTACCATAAGCAGGATACGTAAGATTTGTGCGAGAGTGGAGAGCACTGCTGCAACATAGGTGAAGGCTGCTGCACGAAGCATTCCCTTCACATCATAGCGCTCCTGTTCACTGATCATGCCATACATGGCTAGCTGTTTCACAGCCCGGCTGCTGGCATTGAATTCCACCGGCAGCGTCACAATCTGAAACAGCAGAATGATACAAATCATAGCAATACCCGCATACAGAATAACCGGTGTGGAGGCAAACAGAAACAAGCCGAGCACAAGCACGACCCAGCCAAGCTGGGAAGCAATATTTGCCATCGGCACCAGCCGGTTTCGCAGACCGATCGCCCCATAATGCTCCTTATGCTGAATGGCATGTCCTACCTCATGAGCGGCAACACTGATAGAGGCAATGGAGGCGTTGTAAAAGATATCCGGAGATAGACGCACAACATGATGGACAGGATCATAGTGATCCGATAGCATACCGCCCTTGGCTACCTCTACACGGATGCTTTGCAGATTGTTCATATCCAGAATTCTGCGGGCAACAGCCTCTCCAGTCAAACCATGCTCGTTCGGAATTCTCTTATATTTGTGATAAGCAGCCTGTACACGGGACTGGGCAAGCATTACAACTGCGAATGCCAGAATATACAGAAAATACTGAGACATATACGAATTATTAAACATAGGTATCCTTCCTTTTCAATATGTATGTATTAGTTATTATATCACAACTGCAGATGAATTATCAGCAGGTTTGCATAAAGTTGCAGGAAAGCGAATGCTTTGGTCTTTGCTTATGAAAATATGAAAAAAAGGATATCTGTATAAATGATCCCAGACATCCGTTTTTAGCCTACTATTTTACTGCTTCCTTCAATGCTTTTGCAGCTTTGAATTTCGGCGCTTTTGAAGCGGCGATTTCAAGAGGTTCCTTAGTTGCAGGGTTGATTCCCATACGTGCAGGACGTTCGCTGATTTCAAATTTTCCAAAACCAGAGATATCAACTTTTCCGCCTTCAGATAAAGTCTTTGCAATTTCATCGAAAACAGTTTCTACTGCTACAGTTGCATCTTTCTTTGTCATTTCCAATTTCTCAGCAACGACTTCTACTAAAGCTTTTTTATTTAAAATTTCACTCATGTTCATTACCTCCAACATAGCTATATGATACCATCTGGAAGCGTATATTTCAACATTTTTCTCAAAAAAGATGGTTTTAAAATCCCCATTATTTCTGCGGTTTTCAAATGCCGTTATTTCTAGAGAACGATGGCGATGACATTGCCTTTTCCCTTATTTACAAGTTTTGTAAGAATGTCCTGCAATCTTGCTCTGGCTGCTTCCGGTATCATGGAAAGCTTGGCATTGAGACCGTCACGGATCAGATCCGACAGCTTGCGTCCGAAGATATCGCTGTCCCAGATGCTCTGATCATCATTTCCATCATCCCGCAGCAGATAACGAATCAGCTCTTCACTTTGCTCCTTACTGCCGATAATCGGCTCAAAGGTGCTTTCCACATCCACCTTGATCATATGAATGCTTGGGGCGATTGCCTTCAGCTTCACACCATAGCGGCTGCCCTGCTTCACAACCTCCGGCTTGCTGAGCTGAATATCCTGCAATGAGGCACTCGCAAAGCCGTATCCGGTCTGCTTGACCATTTTCAATGCACTTTCAACTGCATCATATTCCCGCTTCGCCTTGCTGTAATCCTGCATGAGAGATATCAGCTCCGCCTTATCCTTTATCTCGTGACCGATGATTTCCTTCAGTATTTCATTATACAGCCCAGGCTTTACAGTGATGTCCACATTGACAATCCCCTGCCCTGTATCAATGGTGGCAAGATTGCTGCCGTCGATATACTCATTTTCATTTAACACATCGGTGATATTTTCAACCTCGCGAAGACGGTCCACGCTGGACATGCTTTCCTGAATCGTATCATGGAAGCTTTTCTTCAGCCAGTGATCATCGCTCAGTACTGCAATCCACTGCGGCATGTTGATATTGATCTCCGATACCGGGAATTCATACAGAGCCTCCCGAAGGATATCATGAACATCCTCTTCACTCATATGGTTTACTGCAATTGCAAGTACCGGTACCTCATATTTTTCCTTAAGCTTGTCCACGACAGCCTTGCAGGCCGGAGAATGCACATCCGCACTGTTGACAACGACAATAAACGGCTTACCAATCGACTTGAGTTCATCAATGACCTCTGCCTCAGCTTCGATATAGGCTTCTCTTGACAAATCGGAAATCGTACCATCCGTCGTCACAACAATGCCGATTGTGGAATGATCCTGAATAACCTTCTGTGTACCGGTCTTGGCAGCCTCGTTGAATGGTACCGGTTCATCATTCCAGGGGGTACGTACCATACGGATTCCATCCTCATCCTTATAACCCTTTGCTTCCGGTATAACATAGCCTACACAGTCCACCAAACGGACATTCACGGTAAATCCGTCATCAAATTCGATTGTTGCGGCATTATTCGGCACAAATTTCGGTTCGGTGGTCATAATCGTTTTACCGACTCCTGCCTGCGGCAGTTCGTCAATCATGCGTGATTTCTCAAATTCATCACTGACATATGGAATGACTGCTTTTTCCATAAACTCCTTGATGAAGGTTGATTTGCCGACGCGTACAGGACCCACGATCCCTAAGTATATATCGCCACCGCATCTTTGTGCTATATTCTTTAAAATCTCTGTGGTATTCATTGTTTGTCCTCCCTTAGTCATTCTAAACTTATGATGAATTGAGGTACTTTATGACTAAACAGACAAAAGAAGAAAAAGAAAAACAGATGGATTTCACCTGTTTCTCAGTAATTGCTCAACAACGCTTTCCAGGACATCATTGCAGGCACCGCAGACAGTTCCTGCTCCGGTAGCATCCTGCACCTCCTGGAAGCTGGAAGCACCTGCCTCAATTGCCGTTTTGATATCACGAACAGAGACACTCATGCAGGTACATACAATATCTTCATCATGCATATAGCTCACACCTCACTGTCTACTAGGATACCCGTTTTCGAAAAAGACATACAGCATTCCCTGAAAAAGGAACTTCCACAAAAAAAGGAAGAGCCAAAGTCATCGATTTCGGCAATCCTCCTGTTAGGTAAATGCTTGCTGATTATGTATATTGTAATTACTCGGCAGTACCCACATCACTCAGTGTCAGACCCTTGTTTTGTTCCAACGCCCACTTGATGCCCCAATTATTCATGAAAATAATCAGATTTCTCCCCTTTAAATCACGTACACGCTTGGAATCACTGGTAAGATTCAGCGTATTCGGATCCAATGCCTGATCATCGATCCAGCGAACGCACTGGAACGGCAGAATTTCGAGCTTGATATCGACATTGTATTCACTTTTTAAGCGCTGTTCCAGCACCTCAAACTGCAGCACGCCGACACCGCCGACGATGATTTCCTCCATTCCGATATTGATTTCCTGAAATACCTGAATGGCACCTTCCTGTGCAATCTGCGTAATTCCCTTTGTAAACTGCTTCCTCTTCATGGTATCCTTTTGCGTAACACGGGCAAAATGCTCCGGAGCAAAGGTTGGAATCTTTTTAAATTCAAACTTCATGGAGGGATCGCACAGCGTGTCTCCGATGGAGAAAATACCCGGATCAAACACACCGATCACATCCCCTGCATATGCCTCTTCGACAATTTCACGATCCTGTGCCATAAACTGCTGCGGCTGTGAAAGCTTGATTTTACGGTTTTGCTGCATATGCATAACCTCCATTCCCTTTTCAAATCGTCCGGAACAGATACGCATAAAGGCAATACGGTCACGATGTGCCTTATTCATGTTTGCCTGAATCTTAAAGACAAAGGCAGAAAAGCGCTCATCCATGGGATTGATTTCTCCCTGTGTGGATTCTCTAGGCAGCGGAGAGGTTGTCATATCCAGAAAATGGGAAAGAAACGGTTCCACACCGAAATTCGTCAGTGCACTACCAAAGAATACCGGTGTCAGCTCTCCCTTTGAAATAAGCTCCTGATCAAATTCAGTGCTGGCGATATCCAGCAGCTCACTCTCCTCACGCAGCTGCTCGAAGAAATGATCGCCCAGTACGCCACGGAAGGTTTCATCCTCCAGCGTACCTTCGCTTACCTCCGCAGCCTTCTGTCCGTGATCGCCTCCATGAAAGGCGATGATACGGTGATGATCACGTTCATAAACGCCTTTGAATTCTTTTCCGGAACCGATTGGCCAGTTCATGGCATAGGTGGCGATTCCCAGTTCAATCTCGATATGCTCCAGCAGCTCAAACGGATTCATGGCAGCACGGTCCATTTTGTTGATAAAGGTAAATACCGGTATCTTTCGCAGCAGACATACCTTGAACAGCTTCTTCGTCTGTGCCTCGACACCCTTGGATGCATCGATCACCATAACGGCAGAATCGGCAGCCATCAGGGTACGATAGGTATCCTCCGAGAAATCCTGATGTCCCGGGGTATCCAGAATGTTGATACAGAAATCATTATATTCAAACTGCAGCACAGAGCTTGTGACGGAAATACCTCTTTGCTTTTCGATTTCCATCCAGTCACTGACCGCATGCTTGTTCGCTTTTTTTCCCTTTACACTTCCGGCAGAAAGAATCGCCCCGCCATACAGCAGCAGCTTCTCCGTCAGCGTTGTTTTTCCGGCATCCGGATGGGATATGATGGCGAAGGTTCTCCGCCTTTGTATTTCATTGACATAATTCGTCATACAGCTTCCTCCTATAGTTCTATGTGAAACGATATTCTCGTATTTTTTCGTTTAAAGCAGTTCTCATCTACATGGTGATTCCTCCAGTTCGGTTAGATGACTAGCGTTTTTTATTATAGCATATTCCCACGCTTAAAATCCATAAAACTAAAAAAAATGACGCTGTTTCAGCATCATTATTTCATTTCATGCTTCAAATCACGCAGCATCAAATCCCTTGCGGACTGCTGTGGTTTCTTGTCCTCATACAAAACCCGGTAAATTTCTTCCACAATCGGCATATCGATCTGCTTCTGCTTTGCTACCTCATAAACAACCTTGGCAGTACGTACACCCTCTACGGTCTTGGTGTTGTTCTCCCAGAAATAGCGGGCGCTGTTATGCGTTCCGATTTCATAGCCTGCCTGAAAATTCCGGGAATGTACACTGGTACACGTAACAATCAGATCACCGATACCGGTCAGTCCCATAAAGGTTTCGGCTCTGCCACCCAGAGCGACGCCATAGCGGATCATTTCCGCAAGTCCACGCGTAATCAGGGCAGCCTTGGTATTATCACCATAGCCAACACCACTCAGCACACCGCTGGCAACTGCGATGGCATTTTTCAATGCAACGCCGATTTCACTTCCAACCTCGTCATCTCCGCGGTAAACACGCAGATATTCGTTCGAGAACAGCTCCTGTACGGAACAGGCATCCTCTTCACATAAGGATACGGCACAAATCGTTGTCAGCATGCGCAGGACAACCTCCTCTGCATGGCTGGGGCCGATCAACGATACGACGCTTTTCAGTTTATCCTTCGGCATAAAGCGACGAATGACATTGGACATGCGCTCATTTGTCTGCGGATGAAATCCCTTGGAGGTATTTACGACAATTACCGGCTTTTCAACAAGCGCTCCGATTTTTATACACAGCTCTTCCACAGCGATGGTCGGAACGGATAACACAAGAAGATCCGCATCGCGAACAACGTTGAGGTCGCATGTTGCCTTCAGGCTTTCATGCAGTGTCACATCCGGGAAAAACCGGGTATTTTGATGCCGCAGATTGATATCGTCTATTTCCTTGGGATTCTTTCCCCATAATACAACCTCTCTTGCGTTGTCAACAAGCACCTGTGCAAGTGCTGTCCCCCAGCTTCCGCTTCCGATCACAACTGTCTTCAACATGATCACCTGTTTCTTTCTCTGGCTAATATTCTTAGTGTGGTTCCGGTAAATCCGAACGCCTCCCGCAGTCTGTTTTCCAGATATCGCTTATAGCTGAAATGCAGCAGCTCCGGATCATTGACAAACAGCACAAAGGTCGGTGGAGCCACGGATACCTGAGATGCATAGTAAATCTTCAGACGCTGTCCCTTGTGCGTTGGCGGCGGCGTCATCAGCTGCGCATCCATAATGACCTCATTCAATACATTGGTCTGAATCCGCAGTACGGAATAATCATGAACCTCGTCAATGACCGGCAGAATCGTGTGAATCCGCTGCTTTTTCAATGCGGATACAAACAGGATCGGTGCATAGGATAAATACAGAAACTGTGCACGGATCTCCTTTTCAATGGTATGCATGGTCTGCTCATCCTTCTCTACGGCATCCCATTTATTGTATACGATAACAACACCCTTACCTGCCTCATGGGCATATCCGGCAACGTGCTTGTCCTGATCCCGGATACCTTTTTCTCCATCGATGACTACAAGTACGACATCACTTCGTTCAATGGCACTCATGGCACGCAAAACAGAATATTTTTCAATATTCTCATAGACCTTGCCGCGCTTTCGGATTCCGGCTGTGTCAATGACAACATATTCCTTGCCTTCCCGTTTGAATGGTGTATCTATGGCATCTCTGGTAGTGCCCTCGATATTGGAAACAATGACACGCTCCTGGTTTAAAATCGAATTGACAAGGGAGCTTTTCCCCACGTTTGGACGACCGATAACACAGAATTTCGTCATGCCGTCATATTCGTTTTTCTCTTTTTCCGGTAAAGCGTGGATAACTGCATCCAGTACATCACCGATACCGATACCATGCGCACCGGATACTGCCAGCGGATCCCCGAGCCCCAGACTGTAGAATTCATAGATTGCATCATTCTGTGCAAAATCATCCACCTTGTTGACGGCCAGAATGACCGGCTTTTTTGTTTTATGCAGCAGTCTTGCGACATATTCATCATCATGGGTCAGACCATCCTTGCCGCTTACGACAAATACAATGCAGTCTGCCTCATCAATAGCGATTTCCACCTGCATATTGATTTCCGTCTGAAAATCCTGATTTGCAAGCTGAATACCTCCGGTATCAATTACCCGGAATTCTCTGGTCAGCCATTCCGCTTTTCCATAGATACGATCCCGGGTTACTCCCGGTGTATCCTCCACAATACTTTTACGTTCACCGATAATTCGGTTAAAAATCGTTGATTTACCGACATTCGGACGACCAACGATGGCTACAATTCCATTTATCATATGTTGACTTCAGCTTGCGCTGAATGCACCTCCTATCATGAAAGGGTAGGAATATTCCTGCGTATTTCTTCAACAACCTCTGTAATCGTCATATTTGACGTATCTATTTCGATTGCATCCTCCGCCTTACGCAGCGGCGAGGTTTTACGGTTCATGTCCTGATAATCCCGCTGTTCGATATCACGGTAGATTTCATCATAATCCGCTTCCACATGCTTTTCCAGATATTCCTTATATCTGCGATCTGCCCTTGCCTTGACACTGGCAACCATGTAGATTTTCAGCTCTGCATCCGGTAAAACAACCGTACCGATGTCGCGTCCATCCATAATGAACCCCTTATCTCGTGCCATCTGCTGCTGCAACGCCACCAGACGCTCTCTTACCTTAGGATGTGCAGAAATGCTGCTGGTAAGCATGGATATTTCATTTTCGCGAATCTGCTTGGATACATCCTCGTTATTGAGATAGACATTTCCTGCCGGATCAAAGCTGATCTTCATTTCATCCAGCATGGCTGCCAGAGCAGCTTCATCGTTTGGATCGATACCGCGCTTTTTAGAAGCAAGCGCCGTACAGCGATACATCGCTCCGGTATCCAGATGTGAATAGCCCAGCTCCTTTGCCAGTATTTTGGCAATGGTGCTTTTACCTGCCGCACTCGGCCCGTCGATAGCGATATTTATTTTCATCTTTAAATTCCTCCAGCCTTCCATAAAGAATAAGCGATAAAGCCGATGATCACCAGCAATACCAGTATCAGAAAGCACAATACAAAATTCAACAGCTTATTGGTCTTCTCCACACCGTCGGAAAGGTCGGTCAGCTCATCCTCATATTCATCCATCTGTACACGCAGCTGCTGTGTTTCCTCCAGCAGCTTTTTATGCAGCACCGCCTGCTGCGGCGCATCCTTTTCCACAGGTATCTCATCTTCATCCTTAAAAGCATCCTCCATCATAGCTGGCTGAATGATTTTTTTAGCAGGACGCTGCGGACGCTGCTCCGGCTGCGGAGCATATTCCTCGACAGCTTCCACAGCTGCTGGCTGTGGCTGAAAGGATTCCACAACAGGGGCTTCCTCCAACACCGGCTCCTCATATTCGACAGCTTCAGCTTCTGCACGATAAGCTGGAGTTTCTACAGGCTCCTTTGTAAAGCGCATATCCGATTCCGGCAAGGGGGCTTCCTCCTCCTTTAACAGATTTTGTACCTGCAGGGCGATATCATCCCGGCTCAACACGGTTTTCTTTGGCTCCTCCGGCTGCGGTTCATCCTGTATTTCCTGTATGTAATGGGATCTTTTTGCACGGTTTGCCGCATTCAGCTGATACAGAATATCAGCCTGTGTGTTATCGCTCTCTCTGGTACCCTTGCGAATATTATATTCTCTTACTTCCTTAATGAAATCATCCAGATATTCATTGGTAAAGGTATCATCTACCGGCGGCTGCTCCAGCGGCTCCTCTTTCTTTTCCCGAACCGGAGTATATTCCCCATCCTCTTTGATATCCACCTTTTTGAAGATAGATGAATCGAATTTCTTTAGGGTTTCCTCCTGCTCCAGCGCACCGTTTTCCTCTGTGTGCAGAGTTTTATCTATATTATTATCAGTTTCAATGGATTTTCTCAATTCCGCATATTTTTTTACTCTTGATAGCTTTTCCATCCGATTACCTCCCAATCTAACAATCATTATAACAAAAATAAAGGTTCTTGGATACGTATATTCCTTAAGAAATCATACTTTTTGAAAACGATTTGCAAAAGAAAAGCTGCATGGGCAGCTTTTTAGTCTTTTGCTCTTCCGGAATATTTTCCATCAGACGTGTTTACCAGCACCATTTCATCCTGATTGATGAACAGCGGCACCTTGATTTCCAGTCCGGATTCCAATGTGGCATTCTTGCTTGCGGAAGTAGCTGTATCACCCTTGACAGCAGGCTCGCATTCCACGATCTGCAGTGCCACCTTATCCGGCAGAATCACACCGAGAATTTCACTTTCAAACATGGAAATATTAACGTTGTCATTCGGCTTCATGAAGTTCATTTCCCATTTCAGACGATCCTTAGGAATCTCAATCTGCTCATAGGTTTCATTATCCATGAACACCAGTGCATCATCTGTATCGTACAAATACTGCATCTCTTTCTTTTCAATGTGTGCAGGTGTGATTTTATCTCCACCGCCCCATGATAATTCTACATTTGATCCCGTTCTCAGGTTTCTGACTTTCGCCTTTACCACCATTGCGGAACGAGCTGTTTTATTCTGACTCTGTTCCAGCACAACGAAGATTTCTCCATCCTGCTGAATTGTCATACCAGGTTTTAAATCATTGGAACTGATCATAATACATTCACCTTTCCTTTATATTTTCTTATGTCCTATTCTATTTTATAGGATTTGACGCATTTGTCAAATTTTTTATGAAAAAAGTCTGATTTTTCACATCAGACTTTTAAAACGGATACTGTCCGCATACAGCATAAAGGCTATAAATGTTGTAAGATACAAATACCAGAAGGTTGTAACATCAAACAGCTCCTGCCGCCATTCAAAATAGCCAAGAAACAGCAGGACGATCACCAGCGTCAGCAAAAAGTCCTTTCCTTCCAGCGCCTTACAGTTTGCCTCGCGATAAAACAGCCTGCCAAACAGCAGCAGCACAGCATACAGCGGAACCAGCATATAGGCTGTTTCATTCATAATCAGCAGCAGATTTCCAAGTCCTGCAAATGCCAGAAACAACAGTGTGCTCAACCCGATCGTCAGCATGTAAACCACCTCCTTGTTAGTGTGGTTCTCACTGCTGTAAATATACAACGTCCTGTATGGTACCATCTGTACGATCAAAGAATATCTGCATATGCACGGTATTGCTTTTTTGCGTATAGGTCACAGCGATATGCTCCTCCTCTTTTGTGAAATGAAAGTATGTGTTTCGAAACAGCACCTCCCATTCCTTCGGCTGCTCTTCCTTCTGCGGTTCCTCTCCTGTCTCGCTCTCTTCACCTTTTCTTTCTTTCATATCAGCTTCCGCATCAGCATCCGGCTTTAGAGTCTCCTGCAGATACCTGCGGCAGCTGTGAATTGCAAACAGGTCATAGGACTCCTGTAATCCACGTACGGCTGCATAGGCTGCAGCGCGCTGTACAAGCAGGGTGACAAAGCAGAGGAAAATCAATAGCAGCAGCATGGCATACAGACTGATAAAGCCCTGTTCATTCACACGTAAGCAGTGCTTCTTCACGCTTTTCTTTCCGAACCCATGTGACATAATAGCATTCCTTTCTCTTTTGAAACTGCAGCGCATCCACATCCTGCAGAAAAATTTCATAGCCGCTTCTGCGCACCAGACGCCTGCGGTCATATTCCAGTGTCTGCTTCTTTTTTTGATAAATGAAGGAAAGGGTGTTCTCCTGTAAAGACAGCCTGCTGCTTTGTGCAAGCAGGAAGCGAAGCTGATACATGGCGATGCGGTCTTCACTGTAGTAGACAGGCTCCTGCAGCCTTTGCAATACGGATACCACCGGCATCAGCAAAACACAGCTGACTGCAACACAGCTGAAGGCTACCAGCATTTCCACCAGGGTGAAGCCGCCGTTATTTCTGATAGGCTTCTTCCACTGCATCATTGTCATACCCCTTTCCTGTATCATGCATCGTATGTGTCATTCCCGCACACTGCAGGCAGAGCAGTGCCAGAATGCCCAGAATCATCAAAAGAAACAATGCCTCCATCAAAACGACGCCACGCTTATCGAACATCCATGCGTCCGCTTCCCAGCTGTGCCACAAGCTGAACAGTGGAGGAGGCACTGCGGCAGTTCAGCGTGAAGGCCTTTGAAATCGTTCCCTGTGCGGTATAGTGAAAGCTCATGGACGAACAGCTGGTGGACGACTGCAAAGAATAGATCTCACGATTACAATATACCTTACTGCCCTGAATCTTTATAGGGATGCTTTTGTGTTCTCTTATCGCCTGTGCCTGAGCCTTCGTACAGATTTCACGTATCTGCTGCACATCCATACGCAGCAGGATGCGCTGCTGCCGCTTCAGCAGCGGTGTCACAAGCAGTAGCACAGAGAGCAGAAGCAAAACAAGCAGCATTTCCACCAGGGTGAACCCGCTATCGCACGGCGGCCTGTCCATTGCTGATTTCAATGGTGTCTCCATTCGGGCATCGGCGCTGTGTATCCTTTAAATATCCCTTACTGATTAAATCGGACATACTTTTCGGCGGACTCAGATTCTCCACCTCATACAAAAGAATCTGTGCATTGGCAACCTCAATTAGTGCCTCACAGCCCTTGCTGCGTATGATTTTTTCCTTCTGCTGAATGTTGGGCAGCGTCAGCAGAAATACGAGTGCGATAATGGATAATACGATCATCATTTCCAGAATGGTAAAGCCTTTGTTATTTTTCATAAGTTCAATTCCTTTCCAATTTCTACATCTGTTCCAGCATTGTAAGCGGGATCAGCATAATCTGGTATACAAGCAAAACCACAACACCCACAAAGCTGTATGCAATGCACTGCACGGTGACTGCCGTACGCTTCAGCAGCCGCTCCCATGTACGTTCCTGCTGCTGCAGCCCTGTCTGCAGCATACTGCACAAAGAACCGGTAGAGCTGCCAATGCGAAACGACTGCTTGAAGATATCGTTCAGCAGCACCTCACGCTCAATCACACAGAGGATATCCTCACCATTTTGCAGGCCGTTCATCAAATGCTTATGTAATTCACAAAACAGGGAGCCTTTTCGAATTTGCTCCAGATACTGCAGGGCGGTTCGTGTCGGTATACCCTGCTTCAGCAGTTCAACCATGTAGCCGGCGAACAGATAGGATTCCACATGGGATACCAGCTTGCACAGGCGCGTGCTTCTTAAAACCAATGCATTCCGTATGGCAGGCTTATTTCTCAGATACAATGCACCAGCGACAGCTCCC
>OBZK01000472.1_pt1 | contig 30369 bp, 27 predicted proteins | sample 1495511 | NCBI WGS metagenome assembly OBZK01 (sample SAMEA2580233, study PRJEB22360) | human gut metagenome | biome: human gut; feature: human-associated habitat; material: faeces | place: Denmark | collected 2008/2010
CTTCAATCATAAGAGGGATGGCTTTGATTTTTTATGAGTATCGGTGAATAGTAACTGTGGCCATGCAGGCTTCAACATTTTTCAAATGTAACCGTTGACAAACACGATATCCATCTGCTATACTTTGGGTAAAGTAAGGATAGTTATTGTGAAAACAAGCTCGACCTGCTAATCAATAGATCACGGATTTCGTGTTTTTTGATATGCAGGTCTTTTCTTATGAGGAGGCGAGAAGTATGATTTTCAAGAAACGGCTGAATAACAACGTGGTCATTGCTCTGGATGAAAACGGACAGGAGAAAATATTATGCGGGAAAGGCCTTGGCTTTCAGATGAAGGAACAGGGCACCGTAGAGGAAAGCCGTGTTGAAAAGGTGTTTGCATTAGCGGATCAGGTAATGAACCGCCGCCTGCAGGAGCTGCTGGAAACGATTCCCATGGAGCATTTGGAGCTGGCGGAGGAAATCATGAACTATGCCAGAATTCACATTGATGAAACTGTGAGTGAAAACGTAATTGTGGCGCTTTGTGATCATATGTATATGGCGGTGGAGCGGAAAAAACAGGGGATTGAAGTGAAGAATGTACTGCTTTGGGATATTCAGAAATTTTATCGGGATGAGTATAAGGTTGGACGGTATGCGATAGCACTTATCCGGGAGCGCTTCGGTGTGGAGCTGAGTGAGGATGAAGCAGGCTTTATTGCATTGCATATCGTCAACGGACAACTGCATCTGGAAACAAAATCCGTCAGGGAAATCACAACCCTGATGCAACAGATTGAAACGATCGTCCGCATGCGCTTCGCGATTACGCTGGACCCGGATTCTGTATATTATTATCGGTTCATCACACATTTGAAATTTTTTGCGGAACGGATTTTCTCGGAAAAGCAGATTCCAACAAAGGAAATGGACGGACTGCTGGAGCTGATCAGGGAAAAATATCCGCAGGATGTGGAATGTGTGTTGGATATCGCTGCCTTCTTAAAGCAGCGCTATGGCTATACGCTGAGTGAAGAGGAGATTCTGTATCTCAGTATTCACGTATCAAGGATACACCAGGTATCTGTGAAGGGCGGTGAGGCCGTTTAACAGGACGTTAAGAGCTTTAAAAAACAGGATAAAGGATAGTTACATTTAGTTGGCTTGACCTTTGTTTCACGTATGCATAAGCATCAGAAATGGAGGACGAAAACATGACTGTTTATGAAACTTTAGCAAAAGAAATACTGAACTATGTAGGTGGAAAGGATAATGTAAATTCGCTGACACACTGCATTACACGGCTTCGCTTCAAATTAAAGGAGGAATCCATAGCACAGGATGAGGCGCTGAAAAACCTGGAGGGTGTTGTTACGGTTATGAAGAGTGCCGGACAGTATCAGGTGGTTATCGGCAATCAGGTACAGGATGTATATGAGCAACTCGCGCCGTTATTACATGCAGAGCAGCCGCAGACGGTGCAGGATGCTGAGAAAGAGAAGCTGCTGGATCGCTTTGTGGATATCATATCCGGTATTTTCCAGCCGATTTTAGGTATCATGGCTGCGTGTGGTATGATCAAGGGATTGAACATGCTGTTTATGACACTGGGTCTGTACGCGGAAACCAGCGGCGGCTATATGATCATCAATGCGATCGGTGATGCATTGTTTACCTTCCTTCCCCTCTTTCTGGGATATACCTCTGCCAGGAAGTTTGGTTTGAAGCCGATGGTGGGACTGGTCATCGGCGGAATCATGTGTTATCCGGGCATTCAAAGCAGTGCGCTGTCCGGCAGTCTAAAACCCCTGTATACCATGTTTGAGGGAACGATGTTTGCATCGCCGGTATACATTGACTTCTTCGGTATTCCCGTGATATCCATGGACTACACCAGCACCGTAATTCCTGTGATCTTTATTGTATATTTTGCCAGCAAATGCGAGAAGCTGTTTTCAAAATTCGTACCGGATCTGGTGAAATTCTTCTTTGTGCCGATGCTGACGCTGCTTGTGGCACTTCCCATTGGCTTCCTGCTCATTGGACCTGTCGCAACCTTCGGCTCGAAAATAATCGCGGAAACCATCATCAGCATCCGGAATGTATCCCCGATGCTGGCGGGCGGTCTGGTTGGTCTGACATGGCAGATTCTGGTGATTTTCGGACTTCACTGGGGCTTTATTCCTGTCTATATCAATAACATTGTGACAAACGGCTATGATAATGTCATGATGCCGTTCTTCGCCTGTACCTTTGCGACCTCAGCGGTGATTCTGGTCATCATGTTGAAAACCAGAGACCGTAAAATGAAGGAGCTTTGTCTGCCGAATTTCATTTCCGGTATCTTCGGTGTGACGGAGCCCGGTATTTATGGAATTCTGCTGCCTTTGAAAAAACCATTCATCATCAGCTGTATCGCCGGGGGAATCGGCGGGGCATTTTATGGCTTCTGTAATTTCCGTAAATTCAGCATGGGAGGTATGGGAATCTTTGAATTTCCTGCCATGATGGAACCTGACGGCTCCTGGGGAAACCTGCTGGTAGCGGTATCCGGTGTTCTTTTAACCATGATTGCCGCGGTCATCTTAATGCTTCTGTTCTATAGGGAAAAGGAAGCAGGTCAATCGGACAAAACGATGTTGGATACAAAGGAACATGAAAAATCCGTTGAGGATACGCCTGCCCTGCTGGAGGACATTGCGATCTGCTCACCCCTGAAGGGCGATGTTCTGGAACTCGCACAGGTAGAGGATGCAGCATTTTCTGCCGGTATTCTTGGGAAGGGGTGTGCCATCGTACCTGCCGAGGGTGAGGTTTATGCACCGGCTGACGGTGTCCTGACTACGCTGTTTCCTACAAAGCATGCTCTTGGCATCACCTCGGATGACGGTGTGGAGGTACTGATTCACATCGGATTGAATACCGTGCAGCTGAACGGGGAGGGCTTTACAGCTTATGTTCAGCAGGGAGAGCGGGTAAGTCGTGGACAGCATCTGTTAAGCTTTGATCTGGCTGAATTAAAGGACAAGGGCTATTGTCTGCAGACACCGGTTATCATTACAAATACGAATGACTATCTGGAAATACTGAGTACCATGCAGAAAGAGGTCATGCCGGATGATGTGCTGCTGCATGTCATGAATTCCTAGGAGGCTCGCGCATATGAAATTTCCTGAAAACTTTTTATGGGGAGGCGCACTCGCGGCAAATCAGTGCGAGGGGGCCTGGCAGACAGCGGGAAGAGGGCTGGCCAATGTGGATGTGTGTCCGCGCGGTGATCACCGCAGTGCCATAATCACAGGGAGAGAAAGAAGGACGAGCTGCCTGCTTGATGAGGTATACCCATCTCATGAGGGAGTGGATTTCTATCATCATTATAAGGAAGACATCGCACTCTTTGCGGAAATGGGCTTCAAAATGCTTCGTATCAGCATTTCCTGGACACGTATCTATCCAAAGGGAGATGAGATGGAGCCCAACGCTGCAGGGCTGCAGTTCTATGACAATGTACTTACAGAATGTGAGCGGCATGGAATTGAAGTAATGATAACGATTGCACATTTTGACTGTCCGATGCATTTGATCCAAACGCTGGGCGGTTGGAGAAGCCGTGCTATGATTGAGCATTACCTGCGTTTGTGTAAAACCCTGTTTCTGCATTTTAAGGGACGTGTCCGCTGCTGGCTGCCGTTTAATGAAATCAATATGATACTGCATGCCCCCTTTCTCGGTGCAGGCATCTGCTTTGAGGCAGGTGAGAACAAGGAGCAGGTCATATATCAGGCAGCACATCATGAGTTGATTGCAGGCGCACTCGCAACAAAGCTGGCACATGAAATTGATCCGAAAAATCAAATTGGCTGCATGTTCGCTGCCGGCAGTGTCTATCCTTACAGCTGTCATCCGCAGGATGTATGGCAGGCACGTATGGAGGATCGCAAAAGCTATCTGTTCTGTGATGTACAGGTGCGGGGAGCCTATCCTTCCTATTTTCATCAGCTGCTGAAGGAGAAGCAAATCGACCTGCATATGGAAGAGGATGATGTGAATATTTTGAAGAATACCGTAGATTTCATCTCCTTTTCGTATTACAACAGCCGCTGTGTATCTTCTCAGCAGGAGGCGAAGAAGCAGAACAAGGGAAATCTGTTTGCTTCGATGAAAAATCCATATCTGACATGCAGTGACTGGGGCTGGCCGATTGATCCTCTTGGATTGCGCATTACTATGAATGATATATATGAACGCTATCAGAAACCGCTGTTCATCGTAGAGAACGGCTTGGGAATGGCGGATGAAATAGAAGAGGATGGAAGCATTCGTGATGATGAGCGGATTGCTTATCTGCATGATCATATCAAAGCGATGCAGCAGGCGGTATGTGAGGATGGAATCGAGCTGCTTGGATACCTGGCATGGAGTCCGATCGATCAGGTGAGTGCCTCCAGTGGAGAAATGAAAAAACGCTATGGCTTCATCTATGTTGACCGACAGGATGATGGCAGCGGCAGCTTTGTACGCAAAAAGAAGAAGTCCTTTTCCTGGTATGCCCATGTGATAAACACGAATGCTGTTGAATCATAGAATACCGCTGTGCGTTCATGTGTTCATCTCATCATATTGCAGGAGAATGTATGAAGCGGATACGCGCGAAGGCAAGGAAAGGCAAGTGTACAAATTATTCAGACAAGGTGGTATCATGTAGCAAGCAGGGCAGAGAATGCAGGTTCTCTGCTTTTCTTGTGCTGCCATACCTTGCATAGTAGAATCAGACAAATCGCTTTGCTGAAACAGGAGCAATACACCGATCCCTGTAAGCAGTGCTAACAGAAAGCTTAAGAAGAATGAACGATGTTCATTGACTGCAGCCGTGAAACTGTTATACTATACCTGTAGGTGATGTTATGGGACAAAGAATACGGACAAGGGTTGTGAAGGACCCGGCAGAAAGAAAACGGGAAATACTGGATGGCGCAATGGAGCTGTTCGCTACAAAAGGATACGAGCAGACATCCATGCGTGATATTGCCCGCCATCTTAATATTTCACTGGGCCTGTGCTATCGATATTATGACAGCAAGCAGAAGCTTTTTCAGGAGGCGATGCAGCAGTATGTAGAGGATATTTGCGCGGCGTATTTCATCATACTCCATGATGAAACAAGGGATTTGACGGAAAAGCTAGACCTGCTGTTTCACATGCTGGAAGAGGAGGAACAGCAGATGCGCTACCATGATTTCTTTCATCAACCGGAGAATATCGGCTTTCATGAAGAACTGGCAGTGAAGCTGTGCAAGTACATGCAGCCTCATCTGCAGCAGGAACTGCAACGGTATGCAAAACAGAATCATCTGAAGATACAGCATGAGGAATTGCTGCTCAGCTTTCTGACCTATGGACAGATTGGTATCCATGCATCTGTGAGCTCACCGGACACACAGCAGCTCCATCAGCTGCGGGTGTATATTGATTTGCTGCTGAAGCAGGAATGTATCCCTGATGATACCATTTGATCAGGGATTGCTTTTTAATATATGAATGAACATTGTTCATTAAGGAGGCCTTTTATGAATAAAACTGAACAATCAAGAATTGCATTTGATCAACAGGCGGATACCTATGATAGCGATTTTCATGGTAAGCATGCAAGGGAACTGTATCCGTTCATGCTGGAGCTGATGATACAGCTTCCTGTGCGGGATGTACTGGATCTTGGGTGCGGTACCTGCGCACTGATGAAGCAGCTGTATGATGAGGATTGCGGACGCCGGTTTACGGGAATCGATCTGAGTGAAGGCATGCTGCATATCGGAACACAGGTCATGAAGGAGCGAGCCACTCTGCTGTTGGGGGATGCGGCAAATCTGCCCTTTGCCGATGCGAGCTTTGATCTGGTGTACTGCAATGATTCCTTCCATCATTATCCGGATCCCTGCAGGGTATTGCAGGAAGTGGTGAGGGTATTGCGATACGGAGGCTATTTTGTAATTGGTGATTGTACACAGGGGACAGTGTCCCGGATGCTCATGAATCTGTTTTTCCATTTTCAAAAGGAGGGGGATGTGCATATGTACAGTGAAAAGGAGATTCGTATGCTGTTACAGAAGCAGCTGCATGATGTACATGTTCAAAAAGTGAATGAGCGCAGCTTGATTGCATGGGGTGTGAAATGATGCTTACTGTCTCGCAGCAGAAATATCTGCAGGTCATCGATATACTGGAACAGGAGCAGGGGGTCGTACGCCAGATTGATGTCGCTGTCTATCTTGGATATTCCCGTGCCAGTGTCTGCCGTGCGGTTAAAAGCCTGAAGCAAAGGGGCTGATTATGCAAAGGGCGCATGAAATCGAGCTGAGTGCATATGGCAAGGCACTTGGAAGGCAGTTGAATGAAGTAAGAGCCCGTATGCAGGAGGCCCTGTATGCATCTGGATTTCCGAAAGGGCTTGATCCGGTGTCTGCTTTGCAGCTTCCCATCTGCTTCAAGGAGGAACTGTCAACGATTGCTGGTCAACTGCCTGCTGCTTCTGGTATAATAAAGCAAAAGAAATGAGGATGAGAAGATGGAGAAAAAACGCTGTTTCTGGGCAGAAAATGTCCCTGAAATTTATGTCCGTTATCATGATGAAGAGTGGGGAAGAGAGGTACATGATGACCATAAGCTGTTTGAAATGCTGCTTCTGGAATCGTTTCAGGCTGGTTTGTCATGGCTTACCATTCTGAAAAAGCGGGAGGCGTTTCGGGAAGCCTTTGATGCCTTTGATGTCGCGAAGGTCGCAGGCTATACCGAGGAAAAACAGAAAGAGCTTATGCAGAATCCCGGCATTATCCGCAACCGTCTCAAAATCAGGGCCGCAGTGAAAAATGCTGTTATTTTCCAGCAGATACAACGGGAATACGGCAGCTTTTCCGCTTATCTTTGGGGCTTCACCGAGGGTAAGGTGATATACAGAACACAAAAGGAGCTGCCAACCCACACCGCGCTTTCCGATGAAATCAGTGCAGACCTGTATAAGCGTGGAATGCGGTTTGTCGGAAGCGTTATTATCTATTCCTATCTGCAGGCAGTCGGTATTGTGAATGACCATGAGCCAGACTGTTTTCTGCATACCAGTTCAAAAGCATGCGGCTAAGAAAGAGCTAACCATACTCAGCACCGGCCGAGCTTGAGCTCCTGAAAAAGAAAAGCTGTATCGTCCGTGAAAATCTTACTTGTCTTTGGATTCATTCAGAAGCAAAATGATAAGAAGCATCAGCTTGCTCAACTTTCTTCTACGGATGATTCACCCTGTAAAAACCTTAGGAAGCTATACAGCTTTTTTTGTATTATTCGATGCGGTATACAGAGGTATGCAATGTAAAGATATCTGAAGGCCGGCAGGGCAAGATTGATAACGCAGAAATGCAGGAAACCTGCTATACTTTTGCAGAAAAGCTAGGAGGTAACGACATGAATGAAAAACAGGAGCTTGTCATAAGGACGCTTTCCTATCTGGAGGAGCATCTGCAGGAAACGCTTTCCCTGCAGGCAGTAGCTCAACTTATGCAATATTCCCCCTTTTATCTGCATCGCAGCTTTACACAGCTGTGCGGCATGCGGATGCATGATTATGTGAAGCGAAGAAGAATAAGTGAAGCAGCACGATGTCTGTGTGAAACAGATGCATCTGTACTGGAAATTGCCATATCCTACGGTTATGAAAGCTCACAGGCATTTTCTCAGGCCTTTAAGCAGCTGTATAAGATGACATGTACACAGTTTCGCAGGGAACAGCAGTATTATGCGCTACAGCATCCTCTGCAGCTGCATGAGCTGAATCAGACGGAATCTGCAATGCGGGAGCTGCAGATCGAACAGGCAGTACCAAGGGATATGGACACATGGATGCAGCTGATGCGTCAGGCTGTGGATTTCTTTCCTTACCTTGAGGAAGCAGCATATGAACAGCAGCTGCTGAAGTGTATGAAGCAGAAGGAAGCATTTCTGGCTTCCTTTGAAAAGACGGCGTTTGCGGCGATCCAGCTACAGCTTAAAAGCGGGCAGATTGATGTTCTGGCAATTCATCCGCAGCTGCGCTGTCTGGATGCTGTGAAACAGCTGGTCGAATGGATGCAATGTACCTGTGCTCCGCATACCGATCTGGTAATTACCTGTTTCCGCGCTGCTGATCGAGCAGATGCCGGATATCGCAGGCTTTTGCTGGAAGCCGGCTTTGTATGCGGTGAAGAGCTGGTGGAGCTAGGCTATCCAGTGCAGAGGCTGTATTACAGGAGAACACAGGATGCGTGAGAATACACTGGATACGACCCGTACGCTGCCGCAGCTTCTTCGCTTTGTGGCTCCATCTATTGTAATGATGCTTGCGATGGGTATTTACACGATAACCGATACCCTGTTTGTTTCGCGTCTGGTGAATACCGATGCGCTTTCCGCGATCAATATCGTCTGTCCCATGATCAATCTGATCATCGGTTTATCCTCGATGCTGGCAAGCGGCGGTGTTGCTGTGCTGTGCCGCGACATGGGGGCGGGTCTGCTGGAAAAGGTGCGCAAAAATGCGGCCTTGCTTTGTGTCTGTACGATCGGTCTTGGCTGTGTGCTTGCTATTGGCGGTCTACTGTTTACGGATGAACTGCTGCAGCTACTTCATGCCAAGGGTAGAATATTGCCATATGCAAGAGGATATCTGTCCATGCTTCTTCTTTTTACTCCCTTCTGCATGCTGCAGGTATTGTATCAAAGCATGTTTGTAGCGGCGGGACGTCCGCTGCTGGGAATGGTGCTGGCAATGTGTGCCGGGGGAGTCAATGTTGCTTTGGATCTGGCCTTCATGTCCGGCTTTCATATGGGAATCGAAGGCAGCGCCCTGGCAACCGGGATCGGCTATATGGTTCCGGCTATATATGGAACGCTCTTTTTCCTGCAGAGAAAGGAAAGGGAGCTGCATTTCGCACGGCCAGCTTGGGATGCTTCCATGCTGAAGGAAAGCTGTCTTAACGGCTCCAGTGAGATGGTGAGTCAGCTGGCATCAGCACTGACAACTCTGCTTTTGAACACGATTCTATTTCGCCTGCATCAAGAGGATGGTGTTGCGGCAGGAACGATTATCGTTTATACACAGTTTCTGCTCACCAGTTTGTATATCGGATTTTCCATGGGCGCTGCCCCGTTGATCAGCTATCAATATGGCAGAAAGGATACTGCGCGTTTATTGCAGCTTCTACGTAAATGCATCGGAATTGTGGTAATCAGCTCCCTTGCCATCTTTGTCACAACCATTCTGTTTCAAAGACCTCTTGTCACTTTGTTTACCGACAAGGATACCAGTGTATATAGGATTGCCCTGCAGGGCTTTGCCATATTTACCTTCAGCCTGCTGTTTAGCGGCTTCAATATATTCTCTTCGGCAATGTTTACCGCATTGTCACAGGGCAGATTATCCGCCTTGATCTCATTTTCCAGAACCTTTGGCTTTTATCTGCTGTTTCTGCTCATTCTGCCACGCTGGCTGGGAAGCAGAGGCGTGTGGCTGGCGATCGTGCTGGCAGAGGGCTGCTCCCTGCTTGTATCTCTGCTAAGCATACAGCGGCATACGCTTACCTGTCACCTGGCAGATAGAAAAAAGAACCGTCTGTATTAGACGGTTTTATGATGCATATCCGGATGCCTGTGCATCCTTTTTTGCAGGAGAGGATAGGCTGCCAGTGCAATGACATAGCCTGCTGCGGCCTGTACCAGATTCCCCGGGATACCGGTCAGTGAAAGCTGCCAGCTTTGATTGATATATGCATCCGCAAGAAAATATCCGCCAACCATCAGTAAACCGCCCAGTATATAGGCAACATAGCGAAATGAGGATCGTCCCCTGCAGACAAGCCAGGAAACAAGAACAGCCTCCATCCCTTTAATGAGCAGGGTGAAAAGGGCATACATGCCATATCCGCCGGTGATATCTGCCAGCGCACTGCCGACACCGCCCACCATAAAGGCAAGAAAGGGGTTCAGTACAGAGGCGAACAGCAGAAGAAAGCCGTCACCCAGATTGAAATATCCCTGTATGCCGTTTGGCACCTTAAGCAGCCATGTTGCCAGAAATACAAGGGCTATACCTAGTGCGGCTGTCACGATATCGTTTACCTTCATTGTTTTCATATGTGCTACTCCCTTCGTTTCTGCCGTTATTCTATCAGCTTTCTGTTCATTTAAAAATATACAGATTTATTATAAATTTAAGGTACAGTATGCTATACTGAGGATGGTGATAATAATGAAATTAAAAACGATAAATTTTGAACGAACCACGGGTAAGGCATTGTATCTGCAAATTTATGAAAAACTGCGCTCGGATATCCTTTCCGGCTATCTGGTAAAAGGTGACCAGCTGCCTAGCATACGGAAATGCGAGGCTTTGATAAAGGTATCCAAGACGAGCATTGAGCGTGCCTATGAAAAGCTGCTGGAGGAGGGCTATATCCTGTCAGTCCCGCAGAAGGGTTTTTTTGTGGATGTCGAGCCGGAGAATGTTCAACTGCGTAAGGCGGTGCTGGCGCAGGGGGCGGCGCTGCAGGATGAAAAAATCCGCTATGACTTCCGGTCGCAGACAATGGATGTCAGCTCATTTGATCTGACTTTGTGGAAGAAGTACCTCAAGGAGGTCCTGGACGGTCATTATGAGATAGCGACATACGGAGAGGCAAGAGGAGAGCTGCGGCTGCGGATGGCACTGCAGAAATACGCCTATACCGTGCGGGGTGTATTGTGTACAAGCGATCAGCTTCTCATCGGCTCCAGCTTTCAATCGCTGCTGTATGTATTGTGCGGCTTGCTGGATAAACCCGTCGTGATCGGGTTGGAGGAGAGTGGCTTTCCGCAGGCAGAAGCCGTCTTTCATGATTATGCATTTCCTGTACGCAGATTAAGCAGGGAAGCAGATGGTATCTGCATGCAGGAGCTACTGGCAAGTGATGTCAATCTGCTGTATGTAAACAGCGCGTCTGCGGGATACAATCATCAGCCTCTGGATAAGAAAAAACGCAGGGAGCTGCTGGCCTGGGCGGCACAGCGAAATGCCATGATCATCGAGGATGACCATAACGGGGAGCTGCGCTACCATACGCGTATGACGCCTGCCATGCAGGGCTTTGATACCGGGGGACATGTCGTATACATCGGCTCCTTTTCAAAAATTCTGTTGCCGTCTCTGCGAATCAGCTATATGGTGATTCCGCAGGCTTTGCAACACCGCTATGATCAGCGCGCAAACAGCTATTCACCAACCTCCAGCAAAATCGAACAGCTGGCTTTGGCAAGATATATTGCGGACGGGCATCTGGAGCGACATGTACGGCGTCTGCGCAGACACTATGAACAGAAGAGCAGTCATATGCGGACACTGCTGGAACAGTGGTTTCCACAGGCGGATATATTGCTGGAGGAGGCTGCTTTGCAGTTTATACTGCGCTTTCCGTATTTGCTGCCGCTGGAATCGCTTCTACAGGAAGCCAGAAAGCACAGCATGATGCTGCAGAGAAATGCGCAGGGAGAGCTTGTTCTTTCTTTTGCTGCAATCAAAATGGAGGATATGGAGGAGGCTGTGCGGCTGCTGCATTCCCTACTGGAAGCTGCGACGGGAAGGAATCACTGAAACAAAGAGCCGTACCGTAAGAAAATTGTAAGGTGCGCATAAGATTTCTTAAGATTCTTGGTACTGAGAGGGTGATATACTGGTGTAGTAAAAGATCATATTCTGAAGGGGGCTATGCCATGAAAAAGAAAATCGCCATTGCAGTCATCTTTGTTTGCGGAATCCTCGTTTTCTTTGTACCGTATTTCTTTTCCAATTCATGGAGAAATGTCGAACTCAAACGGGAAGTGATACAGTCTGATATCTATGAAAGAAAGGATGTTGAACACGCTATGACACTGGTGGAGCACACATTTTCTCAGGAAATGCAGGAGTGTAAAATGACAAGGATCAGCTATGATGAATCAGCATACAGGCAGTTTGCGGACGGCTTTAAGAAACAGAAATCCGATGAGGTAATGGTTATTTATACGGATTTTATTACGGTGTCCAATGTATTCCATGCGGGGGATCATACGCTGGAGCCCAATGCGGAGTATACTGCATATCCATGGGTATTGCGGCGCTCATCCGCTCAGAAGGAGTGGACTATCATCGGTTCGGGATATGGTTTTTTATATACCTGAGAGGCATCGAGAGATAGCCGTTGATAAAGCTTTTCGTTTGCCGTTTTTCTTGTGTCAGCATATACGATTCACACAAGGTGTTGTATAATATAAAGAAGGATACAGAAGAAAGAAGATGATAGTATGATGAACATCATGCAGCTTGAAACACAGATGGAATTTCTTGTTCGGATCCTGCTTGCGGGAATCTGCGGAGGTATCATCGGCTATGAACGGAAAAGCCGCAATAAGGAGGCTGGCATTCGCACGCACCTGATAGTGGCGAGTGGCGCTGCCTTGATTATGATCGTATCCAAGTACGGGTTTTCTGATATTCTGGGAGATAAAGGTATCGCACTGGATCCCTCCCGTATCGCGGCACAAATTGTGACCGGAGTCGGCTTTCTTGGAGCCGGTATGATTTTCATGCGGAAAAACACGATCAGCGGACTGACGACGGCGGCAGGCATATGGGCAACCAGTGCGATCGGAATGGCGATTGGCAGCGGCCTGTATGCACTTGGGATTCTTACAGCAGTGCTGATTGTATTTGTGCAGATCATCCTTCACCGGAATCATCGCTGGCTGCGGGAGTCATATAAGGAGGAGCTGTCCTTTGTGATTGACCAGAATAAGGAGGCCTTGCAGGATTTGCAGGAACGCTTGAAGCGTATGCAGATTGAGATACTGAATGTGAGTCTGACACAGGAGCATAGCTGCTATCAGGTGGATTTGATCGTTGTTCTGCCGGATACGTATCAGGCTGCCAAGCTGCTGGATATGTTTTATGATGTGGCATATATTCATGAAATTGATGCATAGGGTATTGCCAAATCCTGATTTTTATATTAGAATGATGTCAACAACCAAATAGGTTTGAATAACCTCCATTTTTTCTATTTTCATGTTTCCAAAATAGATGAATGGAGGTTTTTTGTGAGAAGAGGAGGTTTGTCATGCAAACAATTGAACAAAACAAAATGGGTTATAAGCCTGTTTTACCATTGCTGATGTCAATGGCTTTTCCTCCGATGCTGTCCATGCTGATACAGTCGCTGTACAACATTGTAGACAGTATGTTTGTGGCACAGATTGGAGAAGATGCACTTACGGCTGTTTCCCTGGCTTTTCCGATACAGACGCTGATAGTAGCCTGTTCCGTGGGAATCGGTGTAGGGGTGAATTCCTATATAGCAAGAAAGCTTGGAGAGCAAAATCAGAAGGAAGCAAACAGCGCTGTGGCCCATGGTCTGCTGCTGTCGCTGATCGGATATCTGCTGTTTGTCGCAATCGGCAGCTTTACGATTCGTCCGTTTTTTGAAATGTTTACAGATTCTGCGGCAATACTGGATGACGCCTGTATGTATACGTATGTCTGTGTATTTCTGTGCTTTGGCTGTTTCTTTCATATTTTGATTGAAAAGGTATTTCAGTCAATGGGAAAAATGATCTTCCCCATGGCGATACAGGCGGCAGGAGCAATCACAAACATCATCCTGGACCCCATCATGATTTTCGGTCTGCTGGGCTTTCCTGCAATGGGGGTAAAGGGAGCGGCAATCGCAACGGTTATCGGACAGATTTTCGCTATGTCGCTATCACTGTTTATATTCCTGACAAGAAAATTCGATGTGAAGCTGGATTTGAAGCAGTTTCATTTCTCCTGGGATACCATTCGCCGCATTCTTTCTGTGGGAATTCCCAATGCCTGCATGAATGCACTGGGCAGTGTTCTTGTGATTGGTTTAAATTCCATTCTGATTCAGTTTTCCAATACGGCTGTTTCCGTATATGGGATTTATTATAAGCTGCAGACCTTTGTATTTATGCCGGCGAGCGGTCTGACGCAGGGAGCGATGCCGATCATGGGCTACAATTACGGAGCAGGCAGCCATGAACGTCTTTTGCAGACATTGAAGTATGCCATCATGGTGACGCTTGCCATCATGGTTTGCGGCTGTGCGATTTTCCTGCTGTTTCCAACACAGCTGCTGATGCTGTTTCATGCCAGTGAGGATATGCTGCGTATCGGTGTTCCTGCCCTGCGTATCATCAGTATCAGCTTCCTTCCGGCAGCCCTTGGGTTTATTCTGCCGACATTATTTCAGGCAATGGGGCTTGGCTTGCAGTCCCTGATTGTTTTCCTGCTTCGTCAGCTTTGTATCACTCTGCCGTTATCCTGGCTGTTCGCGGCCTGGTTCGGTCTGGATGGTATATGGTATTCCTTCCTGATCGCAGAAAGCATCGCTGCCGGTGTGGCGGTTCTGCTGTTTATACGCATTCGCAAGAAGGATAAGGTACTATCCAGTACCTTTGTACAGCAGCCATCCGCTTCGCAGGAAGCAGTGTGCTGAAACAGACACCGTGGTTTGTAAAAATTGCGGTGTTTTCTTTCCGCGTGTAATTTTGTGCGTTTTTTGGTTAATATTTTCCATTTTTTTATGTTACTGAACAATGAAATATGTTACACTTGATTTGGATAAAAAGAGTAGAGGAGATTAGCGTATGAAACAAGATATGATTGTTATTCTGGATCTTGGCAGCAGTGAGAATACAACACTTGCCAGAGAAATTCGTGCATTGGGTGTATACAGCGAGATTTATCCGCATGATATCACAAAAGCGGAGCTGCAGAAGCTGCCGAATGTAAAGGGTGTCATCTTAAACGGTGGGGAACACCGCAATGTCGACGGTAAGGATATCGATGTCTTGCCGGAAATTTACGAAGCGGGATATCCGGTGATTGCGATTGACCATGCACCGGCATTATGTGAACAGAAGCTGGAGGAATGGCCGTCAGAGGAAGTGTTAAAAACGTTTGTTTTCACTGTCTGCAAGGCAGAGGCAAACTGGAATATGAAGAATTTTGTGGCGGATCAGGTGGAACTGATTCGCGGACAGGTGAAGGATCGCAAGGTGCTGCTGGCATTGTCCGGCGGTGTGGACAGCTCTGTAGTGGCAGCATTGCTGTTAAAGGCAATCGGCAAGCAGCTGTATTGTGTGCATGTCAATCATGGGCTGATGCGCAAAGGGGAGTCGGAAAGTGTAATTGAAGTGTTTAAGAATCAAATGGATGCGAATCTGATTTATGTGGATGCAAGCGAACGGTTTCTTGGAAAGCTGAAGGATGTGGCAGAGCCGGAACAGAAGCGGAAAATTATCGGTGCGGAGTTTATCCGTGTGTTTGAGGAAGAGGCTCGCAAGCTGGAGGGCATTGATTTTCTGGCACAGGGAACCATTTATCCGGATATCGTGGAGAGCGGTACAAAAACGGCAAAGGTTGTTAAGTCTCATCACAATGTCGGTGGATTGCCGGATGATTTGGCGTTTGAGCTGGTAGAGCCATTGCGTCAGTTGTTTAAGGATGAGGTGCGTGCGTGTGGACTGGAGCTGGGATTGCCTCATGATATGGTATTCCGTCAGCCGTTCCCGGGACCTGGTCTGGGTGTGCGCTGTCTTGGAGCAATTACAAAGGATCGTCTGGAGGCGGTGCGTGAGTCGGATGCGATTTTACGCGAAGAGTTTGCGACGGCGGGTCTGGATCAGAAGGTTTGGCAGTATTTCACCATCGTTCCGGATTTCAAGTCTGTCGGTGTGAAGAATAATGCGAGAAGCTTTGAGTATCCTGTGATTCTGCGTGCGGTGAATACGATTGATGCAATGACGGCGTCGATTGAGGATATTGACTGGCCGGTGCTGCATAGGATTACGGATCGTATTTTGAAGGAAGTTGCGAATGTGAATCGTGTGTGCTATGATTTGACACCGAAACCGTGCGGAACGATTGAGTGGGAATAAAACGATAGATGTTAGAAAGTGCCTATTTAACGGCACTTTTTGCATATTTGGAAGGCTAGTGCTTCTAAAATGCTTCTAATCGTTTTACTCCCACTTGTTTTTGAATTATCTTTGAAACAGTTCATCTAACTGTCTTGATACTTCTATTTGTTTATTAGGGTATAGATGACCATAGGTATCTAATGTTGTTTGTACTTTCTCATGACCTAATCGTTCAGCGATAAGCAAAGGTCCAAATCCCATTTCAATTAGTAGACTAGCGTGGCTATGACGCAAGTCATGAACTCGTATTGATTTCACTCCAGCTTTTTGTGCATTTACTTTTAATCTACGATTTACAGTAGATTTAGAAATTTGAAAGATACGTGTTTTATCATCTAATTCATATAAATGAGTGAAATAGTCACTAAGACATTTACATACAAAATCAGGGATTGTAACAACACGATTGCTTTTCGGTGTTTTAGGATCGGTAATAATATCTTCTTTGTTTAATCTTTGTAACGACTTATTGATACGAATTGTTTTTGTTTTAAAGTCAACAACTTCTTTTGTGAGTGCTAATGCTTCACCAATTCGCATACCTGTAAAATACAGGGTAGTGAAAATTGTTTTGTTTACAATGTTATCCTCACATACTTCAATAAATTGTTTAAATTCATCGGTTGTCCAAAATAACATTTCTTCAGCGTGTTTCTTTCCCATTGATCCTGCTTTGTGACATGGATTTTCTTTCAACTCATAAAAGCGAACTGCATAATTGAAAATAGAACATATTTGGTTGTTAAGTGTTTTTAAATATGTTTGAGAATAAGGTTCACCTTTTTTGTTGGTAGAAGACATCATTTTATTTTGCCAATTTCGTATATCAGTTGGTTTAATATCACACATGGATTTGTTTTCGAAATAAGGCAATAATTTGTCATTGATCATATAGCGTTTGTTTTTTAGTGTGCTTTCTCTTAAGCGATGACGCATATCTTCTAAATACAATTCGATGAAAGTACCAAACTTCATTGTCATATCAGCCTGTTTACTGAGAAGGAATTCACTTTTCCAAGCAAGTGCTTCTTTCTTGGTTGCAAATCCTCTCTTAAATTTTTTCTTACGCTTGCCATCATAATCGGTATAGTAGAATTGGCAAGTCCATTTCTTTGTTTTTAGATCTTTGTTTGCAGACATTTTATCATTCTCCTTTACTGCTATGTAAAGGCTGATATGATTGGAATCATTAAAGTTTTGTTCCGATTGTTTTCACAAGAGTTTTAAAATTCTCTAATAAAATGCTCTGTATTTCTTCGTTTTGTTCATAAATATCGTATGTTCTACCATCTACATTAACAAGGAGACCATTTTTTTCTTCATTGCCATCTAAATAAGTGATTTCATTTCCACCAAGATGACTATACATCAACCATTTAGCAAAGTAGTCAAGTGCATCTTCTTGAATACTTTTTTCATTTATTTCTGATATTGAAAGATCAGTAAATTCTGAAACTTGGCAATCTAATGCTTTTGCTAATTGAAAGAAGATAGAAAAAGGTGGTGTTCGATAACCTTGTTCATATTTGGAAATTGTTCCAACTTTGTAACCAATCATATCAGCTAATTGTTGCTGAGATAATCCTTTTTGTTTACGAAGTTGTTTAATCTTATTTCCTAGTGATTTTCTTTCTTCATCGTTCATTTCATACATGTTTGATTAACCTCCTAATAAAATACTATCACATATAGTGATATAAAACAATAGAAAAAATGTATTGACTAGTACAAAATGTAGTAATATAATACAAATAGAGTCAAACTATCACAAATTGTACTAGTTAGGAGTTGGTTGAATGAAAAAATTATATGTAGATGCACAAGAAGTATCACAAGCATTAGGAGTAAGTGTTGGAAAGGCATATCAAGTTATTCGTACTTTAAATGAAGAATTAAAGAAGAATGGATATATCACAGTTGCGGGAAAATGTAGCAGAGCATTCTTTGAACAGAAGTATTATGGATATAAAGGGATAGACCATGAAATCAATTCGTAATCAGTTAGAAGCATTACAAATTGAACATAATGAGAAATATCAAAAAAATGAGATTGGTTTGGCTCAGTTATTTTATGATTTATATCAAGATAAAATATGTTTTGTAAAAGAAAGAAACCAATGGTTTGTATATGATGGAAGAAGGTGGTGTAGTGATTCTAATGCACTACAAGTCATGGAATATTGTAAAGATTTTGCGAATGAATTGATTAGTTATGCAATGGATAAAGATCATAGAGAATTCATTAATGTTGTAAAACGCTTAGCAGAAAGAAAAAGAAGAGTTTTTTTGATTAAAGATGCTAGATCAATTAGTCCTAAGTCATTTCAAGAGTTTGATAGAAATCCATTTTTATTTAACTGTAAGAATGGAACATATAATTTGAAAACATTTGAACTACAACCACATAATGAAAAAGACTACATTACACAGTTGGCTAATGTAGTTTATGACGAGTCAGTTATTTGTGATAGATGGTTAAGTTTTATCGAAGAAGTTACTTTAAATGATAAAGAACTAGGATTATATATACAACAAATGTTTGGATATTGTTTAACAGGAAGTACAATTATGGAATGTTTATTTATCTTATATGGTAAATTATCACGAAATGGAAAGAGCACCACAATAGAAACGGTTGGGAATTTATTGGGAGATTATTTTAAAAATGTACAACCTGAAACATTAAGCAAGTATAAACGGAATGGTTCATCACCAACACCTGATTTGGCTCGTTTAAAGGGTGCTAGATTGGTTAATGTTCCAGAACCAGAGAAAGACTTAAAACTGAATGAATCGTTGATTAAACAGCTCACAGGAGGCGATACAGTAACAGGTAGACATTTGCATGAGGATTTTATTGAATTCAAACCGGAGTTTAAAATTTTAATGAATACGAATCACTTACCTAGAGTAGAAGATGAAACAATATTTGCGAGCAATCGTATTCACATCATACCATTTGATCGTCATTTCAAAGAAGAAGAACGTGATAATACGTTAAAGTTTTATTTTCAAGAAGAAAGCAATAAAAGTGGTATCTTGAATTGGATGATTGAGGGTTATCGGCAGGTAGTATTAAATAAAATGAAACCAACCGACAGAATGGAAAAACTGGTTAAGTCTTATGCGAGAAAAACAAATGTATTTGAGTTATTTGCAGATGAATGTTTAGTGACTAGTATTAAAAATAGGATTCCTTTGAATGAATTATATTCAATTTATGTAACATGGTGTTTGAACAACGGATATTCTTATGTTGAAAGAAAAGATTTTAAAGGTATTGTTGAAAAGGATTATATAGTGAAACGAAATGGGAAAAGAGGTTTAGAACTTGTTGGTAAAACAGTAATAGAACTTACGGAAAGTGATAGTAGTGAATGAAGTGAACTGTAATTTAAATAAGTATATAAAGATAAGTGATAGAGAGATTACTACAAAATGATTAACACTTGTAGCACTTCTATCACTTTTATTATTTTTTTGGAAATGTTTTATATGTATTGTTGCATAGGTGAAAAGATGAGATAATATACTCAACAAACATGAATTTGTATGTTTATTATCAGTTATAGATATATTTATTAAATAATGGAGGAGAAAAGTATGCCATATAATTCTAAGGGAGATTTATATAAAAGAGAAATAGTTAAGAAATTACAAGACAAGGGGTGTGATGTAAAAAACGTAAATGCACTAAATAAGATTATGGAAAAAATGGGATTGCTAATTCATTATGGTAATGGTTGGGCTACTACTGATAAAGGAGCTAAATTTTCAATGTGGCATAAAGGAGTATTTAATTCTGATGCATGGCATCCTGATCTTATTAATGAGATTATTAAGTATTTGAATAATAAATAACATACATTGAAATAAATTATGATTTTGTGAGGTTGATTAAATGAGTAATTATACAATAAGTGGCATTAATGATAAATTGAAACTCCCTTTTGAACTTTTTAGTATTGACATAATAGTGAGCAGATTGGAAAAGTTAAAAGGAGCAGATAATAATCCTATCAGTAATTTTTATCAATTAGATGAAGCAACAAGATCAAAAATTCGGAAACATACTTATCAAGAAAATGCTCGTTTTTTTGCTTATATTAAATTTTGTAATGTTAATGGTGATAAATATGGGCTTGTTGGAGGAAAAACAAATTATACCTCCCCAGATTTAGATTTCAGCAAGAATTATGAAAATTCTTCGACATCTTTTGCAAGGAAGTATTTAAGTAATAATAACTTAGATTGGGACAAAACCGTTATTATTATTGAACACATTCCTACACATGATAAAGAAAGTGATGATGAAATGGCATTATTTATAGAATGTTTTTTACAACGAGAATTTAATTTATTTGAAAGTTAATCATTATATAAATTAAAATTAGTTGAAGCCACAAATCTCATTTTGTCGCTAAATATAAATTATTGATAGAGTCAATAACTAACAAAGTTGGCTCTTTTTTTATGTCGGAAGGAATAAATACTATGAATACATAACAACTAAAACAATAATTAAATGAAAAACTACAAAAGAAATATGATGATTTTATTGAAAGATTGAAGGCATTACCACCGGAAAAAATTATTGATAGTTCTTACGAAAAGGTGTTTAAAGAAGAATTTATGACAACTGTTAAAAATGAAAATTTATCAAGAACGGATATAAATACACACTACTTAAAATGGATTCCCCTCTTGATACTTTGTATTGAGAATGATTAAAAAATGATCTCAGTTATATCCCTTTAATAGAAAATACTGTTGATGATCATACAAAAGAAGTGGTAAAACTACAAAAAGAGATTCATTTGAGCGTTAATTATTATTAAATTATTAGGAAAGATGATAACAATTTGTTTTTCTTTTTTATTTGGTTGGTAAAAAAGAAAGGTTTTTTTATTGAAGAGCATACGAAAAGTTTTAAAAGAAATACAAAAATTAGAGAAAGAAAAAGGAATAAAGGTATCAATGGTTACTTCAATCCACCTAGTGAAAATGCAAAAAAATACTATGTCTCGTAGTGTAGCAAGCACTGACTTTTGCCGGCAAACCAAAAGTCGCTTGTTAGGACACAGTCCTAAGACCTACGAGAATAGTAGAAATTTATTCTACTTTTGGAATATGTATTGTAGACAATAAAGAAACATGAGATAATTATATTAATAATAAATTAACTTGGAGGTTGTTAGAACAATATGAGTAAGATAGATAGAGTTTTATTATCATGTGAAAAAGTAATAGATGGTATTGAAGACGAAACGATTACAACTGAATCTGCTTTACTTCAATGTTTGAAGATTGCAAGATTGCTAAATGATGAGGAATCGATAATATGGCTGCAATATGAATATGGAGGGTACCCTAGAAATGAAGAGGGTTATGTTTTATCAAATGCTTGGAATTTAGCATATAATAAAGGAAGAGGATTTATACAGGACGGAAAACAATGTATTTTTATAGAGTTGGCTTCAGAGTTAGAGGAAAAAATTTTAGTGCTCCAAAAAGCGGTTGGTAATTTTACAACTAATGGTGCATCGGTAGATGGTCAATATGCTTTGTCTGCAATGAATCGATTAACAGAACAAGTTCACAATTCAACTAACAAAATAGTTAATAGTATTACATTAGCTCAAAAGCGACTAGCTTCATTGAAAGCACAGTATTATGAGTATGCTCTTAAAAAACAAATTGAATTAACTTTTGGGAATATTGCAACTGATATATTTTCTAAATATAGGGAAAAAGTAGATAATGCATTTTCAAATTTATCAAAAGAAACATTATTGAAATTACAAGCAATTGAAGGAAAATTAAATACAGAAAATCCGGAATTATATTCGCAGGCTTTAACTACTTGTCGAAGATTATTTGAAAGCATAGCAGTAGAATTATTTAATAAGTATTTTCCTGATTATAAGGAAAAAATATATGTAACAAAATCAGGAAAAGAAATTGATGTAAGTGGAGATCATTACAAAAATAAACTTTCAGCAGTAATAGAAATATTAGAGGATAAATCGTCTACGAAGACATTAATTGGAAGTGATATAGTATATCTTCTTGATTGGATTAGTAACTTAATTGATTTACAATGCAAAGGCGTTCATTCAAATATAACAAGAGAGCATGCAGAAAGGTGCATTCTTCAAACTTATATGTGTTTAGGTGATATATTAAATATGCAAAATGATGCTCATTAAAATTATTTTAGTGTATTTACAATTATTAATAGAAAGGATTATGTGATTAGCATGAATAACAAAAAATATGATTGGATAGATTTTTATAAAGAGTTTGTTGAAAAACTTTTAGAATATAGGTATAGACCTAAAGAACTAATAGAAATTGTTAAGTCTGTATATAATGATACAGGGATTTCTATGCCAAAGTTAGATCGTAATAATAACTTAGTTGATATTGACCCTTTAACAGTAATGGGAACATTTAATAAAAAAATGAAAGATTCTAACCGCATTGCATTGTGTTCTGCATATGCAAGGAGATTAGATATATCTGCATCTGTTCCAAGCAACTTTGATAGTCTTCCTGTGCTTAATCCATTAAATTCAACCTTTTACCCATTTATTGAGGAACGTGGAGAAGATGATATTAGTGATTTGTGGAAGTTTTTTGAATATGCTATTAAATATGCTAAAAATCTGAAAAGAGAAGATAGAGATGAGTTAGAATTCTATTTTGATAAAGTTGTAAATATTAAATACAATGGTAATAGTAAAATTACAATGGCACTTTATTGGATTGCTCCGGAATCTTATATAAATTTAGATAGCAGAAATAGATGGTATATATATGAATCAGGAAAAATTCCAAGTGATGTAGTTGAAAATTTACCAGAAGTTGAATCAAAAATGTTAGCAAATGTTTATTTTGAGATTTTAGACAAACTACAATCTTATCTTAAAAGTGGTAGAAGTAAGTTGAAAAATTTTAATCAATTATCTTTCGAAGCATGGCAATATTCAGATGAAGTAAATAAATTAATAAGAGAAGAACAAGCAGTATATAAAACTACTGACAAAGGTGACGGTTTAGCAGATGAGGATGTAGATACGAATAGATATTGGATATATTCTGCTGGACCAAATTCGAACTTTTGGTCTGAATATTACGAAGCAGGAATTATGGCTATTGGATGGGGAGGAATTGGTGATTGCACCAACTTGTCAAAAAATGAAATTAAACAAATGATGAAAAAAACTTACAATCCAGAATTATCATATAGAAATGCAGCACACGCAGTTTGGCAATTTGCCCACGAAATGAAAATAGGAGATATTGTTATTGTAAAAAAAGGTTTTCATAAAATTGTGGGTAGGGGAATTGTCACTTCAGATTATATGTTTGATGAATCTATTGAAGATGATTATAAGAATACACGCTTGGTTAATTGGACTGACATTGGAGAATGGGAAACTGAAGGACAACAAGTTGTAAAGGTATTGACTGATATTACTCCATATACTGACTATGTAAAACAGCTAAATGCAATGTTTGAAGATGAGGATGTTATTGAAGATGAGAAAGAAATTATTTATCCTAAATATAGTGAAATAGATTTTTTAAATGAAGTATTTATGGATGAACAACAATATAAAACCATTAAGGGATTACTTTATAAAAAGAAAAATATAATTCTTCAAGGTGCACCTGGTGTAGGGAAAACATTTACGGCTAAAAGACTTGCTTATTCACTTATGGGAGTAAAAGATCAATCTAGAGTTATGGTTATACAGTTTCATCAAAGCTATTCATATGAGGACTTTATAGAAGGATTTAGACCAACAACTAACGGAAATGGTTTTGAAATAAAGAAAGGAGCTTTTTATAATTTCTGTAAAATTGCTGAAACTGATAAAGAGAATGAATACTTCTTTATTATAGATGAAATTAATAGAGGAAATCTTAGTAAGATATTTGGGGAACTTTTTATGTTAATTGAAAATGATAAAAGGGGTAATTCCTTAAGTTTATTATATTCAGATGAAAAGTTTAATGTTCCTTCTAATGTTTATATTATAGGGATGATGAATACTGCTGATAGAGGGCTTGCACTATTAGACTATGCTTTAAGAAGACGTTTTGCATTTTATGAAATGGTTGCAGGATTTGATTCTACAAAATTCATTGAATATAAGGATAAGCTAAATGATAATAAATTTAATAACTTAATAGATACTGTAAAGGAATTAAATCAAGCGATTAAAAATGATGATTCATTAGGAGAAGGTTTTTGTATAGGTCATAGTTATTTCTGCAATTTAGACAAAGTAACTGAATTTGAATTAGAGAATATTGTTGAATATGAGTTGATCCCATTGTTAAAAGAATATTGGTTTGATGAAAAATCTAAAGTAAATACTTGGACGAGTAAATTAAGAGGTGCAATTAAGTGATTCCGGTTAAAAATGTTTATTATATGCTATCTTATGCTTTTAGAATCTTAAATGAAGATGGATATAAGCAAATTTCTACAGAGGAATTCGATAATATCTTAGAATTATGTGCTTCAATTCTTTCAAGAGGATTATCAATTTTGATTAAACGAGGATTACTTAAAGAGTATATTTCACAAAGTGAAGAAATAGGTTCGGTTAAAGGAAAAATTGAAGTTTCTGAATCAACGAAGAAAAGCACATTAATAAGAAATCGATTAATATGTACCTATGATAATTTTTCTGTTAATTCATATCCAAACCGTATTATTAAAACAACAATGAATACTTTATTAAAATCGGATTTATCTAATGAAAGAAAAAAAGAACTTCGAAAAATATATTTTTACTTTCAAGATGTTGATATATTGAATATTCATGATATTAACTGGAAAATTCAATATAATAAAAATAATCAAAATTATAGATTATTAATTTCTGTTTGTTATTTAGTCATTCATGGTTTATTGCAGACAAAATCAAGTGGATCATTTAAACTGATGGATTTTATTGATGAACAAAGAATGTCAAAACTATATGAGAAGTTCATTTTAGAGTATTATAGAAAAGAATTTTCAGAATTAGATGTATCATCATCACAGATACAATGGAATTTAGATGATGGATTTGATTTGATGCTGCCAGTAATGCAAAGTGATATAATGATTTCAAATAATGAAAAAACTTTAATTATAGATGCAAAATATTATTCACATAGTACACAATCTCAATTTGATGTTCACACAATACATTCTCATAATTTATATCAAATTTTATATCTGATTTTTGATTATCCGCATAAACACTATACTTTCAAGCATTTTGAAATATAGGAAAGCACTCATTTTACCACGAATTTACCACGATTGAATGAGCCTTGATATGACGTAAGAATTTGAAAAGGACACCGTATAGTTTGGTGTCCTTTTACATGAAAATCATTAGTCGCTATTGATTGTTATTATACATTTTGTTAATTGTTCTTATTTCTTTTACGTTTTTTACCGAATAAAACAGCTAATACACCGGTTGAACCAGCAAACATAGAAGTAAACAATCCTACGTTTGTCATATCACCTGTTTTTACAGGGTTCTTTTGTCCGCTAGGCTTTGTTGGAGTAGTTGGCTTGCTCGGTTTCTGTGGCTGTTGTGGACTTACAGGTTTATTTGTTGCTTTTTCTTTTACGGTAACTGTAATTGTTTTTTCAGTAATTGCACCATTTTTATCTACTACACGGAAAGTTACATGATAAGTGCCAGCCTTAGAAGTATCTACATCATTTGCAATAATGTTATCTTTTGTTAAAATAATCGTTCCGTCCTCTTTATCTGTTGCTGTCACATTTGCCAATGGATCGAACGTATCGCCTACATTCAATGTAACATCATTTGCTGAAATGATTGGAGCAGAGTTAAGGTCGCCTGTATTTTGTTTCACAGTTACAGTAATCGTTTTTTTAGCAGAAGCTCCGTTTTTATCTGTTACTTTATAAGTCACATGGTAAGTACCAGCCTTAGAAGTATCTACATCATTTGCAACAATATTATCTTTTGTCAAAGTGATAGTTCCGTCCTCTTTATCTGTTGCTGTTACATTTGCCAATGGGTCGAAAGTATCGCCTACATTCAATGTAACATCATTTGCAGAAATAGTTGGTGCTGTATTATCTTCTCCTTGTGAGTTTAACGATAATTCTACTTTTAAAACAACGTTTCCGTCTTTATAAGTACCGCAATCATACTCATAAGTAACTGGTTTTTTTACATCATCTACCGTTATAATTCCTGTATCTTTATCTAAAGTTCCATTTGCAGTAACTTTTACTTTTGAAATATCTATTCCTTGTTCAACATCTTTTTTTAAGTCGATTTTATTCCCTTTAATATCAATATAACCGTTGCCTACAAAAGCATGATTATTTTCAAGAACTTTATTCTCTCCGACATTTAACCAGTATAAATCATCGCAAATTAATTTTTTAATTTTTGTGTTTTTACTTATATCAAGACCTCTTATCCCTTGTTCAAAAATTTCACCGCAACGTAGCATTTCAAGTTCTAAATTATTGCTTAAATCTAATTTTTTAATAGTTGTATCATGACAAAAAAGGCGTGTCAGTTTTGTGTTTTTTGTTACATCTAATTCAGCTATATTTGTCATATAACATGATAGTTGTTTCAAATTAGGGTTCTTACTTATATCAAGTGTTTTTACTTTTGTATCTCCTATATCTAAAGTGACTAATTGCGGATTATGTGTGACATCAAGTTCCATTAATCCTGTATTGCTACAAGATAGTTGTTCTAAGTTAGGATTGTTTGTTACATCTAAATTGGAAATAGAGGTACTATCTGCAAATAACGTATTCAATTTTTCATTCTTAGATACATCAAGACTGTTAATTGATGTATTATCGCAAAGGAAAGCTTCCAAATTCGGATAACGTGTTAAATCAACGCTTCCTACTTTTGAAGAACGACAATCTAATCTTTTTAAAGATGAGTTTTTAACCGGACTTAAGTCTGAAACAGAAGTCGTAGAAACATCTAAAGACTGCAAATTTGTTAGATATTGAATACCCTCTAATGAAGATATCGTTTTCATACCATGTAAGTTTAAGAATTGGGCTTTTGATATTTCATCAACAGATAACACACTATCGCCGTCTTTATCAAATTCTGCAATGATTTGTTCTCTAAATACTTTGTCTGGAAAATGTGTTTCATCAATAGCAATGCTTCCAGCTTTTACTTCTGTATTTTTGCTTGCTTCAACGGTCTTATCTTCGGTAACCACTTCTTTTTCTGGTGTTGCAGGTGTTTCCTGTTTTGTACTTTCTTCTTTTAAAGTTTCTGCATTTTCAGCAGTTTCTTCCTGTTCCTTGTCTGTTATATTCTCTTGTACTTCTGCGTTTTCTGTTTTCTGTTCCACAGGAACTTGCTCTGTCTTGTTTTCTTCTACAACGGCTTCCTGCACAACTTCTGTGTTTTCCTGTGCCATGACAGGAGTAGGAAGCCCTGTAAGTGCAGTTGTTGTTCCAATCATCAATGCGGAACTTACTGCAAGGACTTGTTTTTTCTTCATAGTTTGTTCACTCCTTATTTTTCATAAATTCTTTGCATAGAAAAACGCACAAACTCCCCCTTATAACTGGATAATCTGTGCGTTCTGTTTATTATTGATAGAATTGAAAAAAGGGCAGAATTTACTTGTCTGTCTGTCTGTCTGTCTGTCTGTCGCAAGCGTAACAATGTGTGAACATGACTGTCAACCCTTTCTTTCAAAAAAATTCAATCCTTGCTTCTATACAAAAAACATTATACTGGAAACAAACACCTCTTTCAATCTTTTTATGCGTGCAAGATAAAAAAATTGAGACATCACACTTTTCCTTTTTTCCTCTTGAGTACCCACAACAGAAAAGAAAAAGCCCTGTCAAGAGCTTGCCACCATTGGTGGTGCTTTGCACTCTTGATCGGGCTTTTTGTTTGCTGTATCTTCTCGCAAGAGGAAAAAGATTACTCGTCCTCATCATCAAAATGGTTATTTCTTAATACTTCCCGTAACAGTTCCATATCCTCTTTTGAGTTCGGATTTATCATTTTCACGACTTGATAAGGTGTCCTATATTTATGTCCCTCTATGCTTTCCCCAAACATATCCATACTGTATAAATCATCATAGCGGTCTAGTAATTTTTGAAACTTCAAATGCTGGATAAATTCTTTGATTGGGTAAAGGTCGGACGCTTCAATGCTTTTCCCGTTGATATAGTCTGTAATGTATTCCCGTAACTTTTCCAATTCATATTCCAGCCATTCTTCCTCGCTGTCAAAGAAGTTATCATAGTGTCCGTGTTTCAGTTCTGCATTTAGACGTTCTTCTGTTCTTAAAAACTGACAGACTTCTTTTTCAGACTGATTGACATACTTCCATTCTCCCGATAATAATTCATTCGGCGTTACGTCCAGCACTTCCATTATCTTTTCCAGCGTTTCATAAGCAGGATAGTTCAACCCCCTTTCAATCTTGGAAAGGCTCTGCATATTGATACCGATTTTGTCCGCAAGTTCCTGTTGTTTCATTCCCCTAAATTTTCTTATGGTCTGTATATTATTTCCTAAATGGCTTATTTTCATTGCACAACCCTCCATATCTCGTTATATCTTCACTGTTATAAGTCTATCATGCTTAATATGATTTGTAAAGACAAAAAAAGATATTGACAAATAAGCATATAAGAATTACTATGCTATTGTGAGTGAATAAGCACAATAGAATGAAATACAAAAACATTCAAAAAGAAATCCCCATCTGATTAAACCCGTAGATATGAATATTGGTTGAAATGGAACTTGTTAGAAAAGGCAAAACAGGACTTGCTGACAAAGTATTTCTGACACGGTGGCGGAAGCCTCTCAGGCTTACCGCCATGACACCTTGTGTCAAGGGGAAGAAATGCTTTGTCGGCTGGCGAGCCTGCGAGCCTTGACTGTGCCCCCGTTATCTAACAGGGGGGCACTATTTCACAAAAGACAAGTCAAAAACCATACAACCCCAAACCTGTGAGTAGTAATGAGAAGTTTTAAGAAGATAGTAATTTCACATTCTTTTGAATAGTGGTTTACAGGTATTTCAAGGCTGTTGTGGGATTGGAGGAATACAATGAACAATTTAGAATTTGCACTTGAAATGAAGAACAAACGTCTTGCAAGCGGTCTTTCACAAGGAGAACTTGCAAGTCTTACCCATGTATCAAGATATAGTATCAACCGCTTTGAGAACGGAAAAGCCAACGCAAGTAAAGAAACACAGAACATTATCCTGCGTTGTCTGAATTACTATGTCTGTGATAAGCCTTTTTATCTGCTCGTTGATTATCTGTCTGTCCGTTTTCCAACGACTGACGCATTAGAAGTTATCCGAAAGGTGCTTGGCATGAAAGCGGACTATTTTATCCATTATGACTATGGGTATTATGGCTATAAGGAGCATTATGCCTACGGGGAAATCAAGGTCATGGCTTCTGATGATGAACACATGGGTGTATTTTTAGAATTAAAAGGGGCAGGCTCACGCAACATGGAATATGTCTTACAGGCACAGAACAGGGATTGGTATTCATTTTTAAACCGCTGTCTTGACTGTGGCGGTGTTATCCGACGTTTTGACTTGGCAATCAATGATATGTGCGGTCTGCTGGATATTCCCGTTTTGTCTGAAAAATACAAAAATGGCGGTGCGGATTGTCGCTGTAAAACCTATGAAAATGTACAAGGTGGAAAACTAAGCGAAAAAAAACGTAATTTAGCAAGTACCCTTTATATCGGCTCAAAGGCAAGCACAAAATATTTCTGCCTGTATGAAAAACAAAAGGAGCAGGCAACCAAAAAGAAACATACGGATATTATCAACCGTTTTGAAATTCGTCTGCGTGATAAAAAGGCAGTACAGGCAGTTGAGGAATTGTTATTGACATATAACCCTCATGGGTTGGTGTTTTACCTTATTACTGATTTTGTGCAATTTCCCGATTATCCGCTGTGGGAGATATTCATTTCCCATGACAGTTTACCTTTTAAAATGAACCCCGTACCTGTCAATATGGAACGCACTCTGCAATGGCTGGAAAGACAGGTCATGCCGTCAATCGTGATGATAGAGGAAATCGACAGGCTGACAGGCTCAAACTACATGAAAATGATTGATGAATGTACCCACCTTTCCGAAAAACAGGAAATGCTTGTAGAACAGATGTGTACGGATATAGCAGATGTAATCGAAAGTGAGGGGGTGTTTTATGAGTAATGCACAGGATATTCCCGTATGGGAAAAATATACCCTTACCATTGAAGAAGCGTCAAAGTATTTCCGTATCGGAGAAAACAAGTTA
>OBZK01000486.1_pt1 | contig 29192 bp, 29 predicted proteins | sample 1495511 | NCBI WGS metagenome assembly OBZK01 (sample SAMEA2580233, study PRJEB22360) | human gut metagenome | biome: human gut; feature: human-associated habitat; material: faeces | place: Denmark | collected 2008/2010
AAAGCAGCCGCCGGCCATGAGCCTGAAATCCCGGCATTTTCTGCGGGATGGGCCTGGTTCCATATGGCTTCCACCAGCCATTGACCGCCTGCGCATATCATATCTTTGTAATCACTCTTTGTTATGCTTTTGGCGGCCCGGCTGATATACCGGCCGCACAGAAGCATAAGCAGTATAAGGACCGTGCCGGCCAGAAACCGGCGCATGAGCCGGTCCACGCCTCCACGTCTTATTCTCATCAATTCATTCACCTGTCATCATACTATTATTATGATATGCAGGAACGCGGAGGATATTGCTTGTTTCGTAACCTTACGGAAAAACAGCCTGATGGATGCCCTCGGATATGGTAAAGCTTAACTGCTTCACGGACTGGTCAATGTCCGGAGGAGTGACATAAAGAGGACCGAATTCCGGCTCCAGTAACTCCCGTATAAGCTGATACTGTCCGTCCGGGTCCATTTCCTCGATCCAGCTTCCGGTTCCCCTGGTACCCTCATTTTCCGCCAGCACCCCCACAAGGGCGGAGACAGTATCGTGGACAATGGCCGCCGCCCCCACCACGGTGGGAACCCCAATGGCCATCACCGGCACTCCCAAGCTTTCCTTTGTCAGGCTGTGGCGGTGATTTCCAACCCCGGATCCCGGATGGATTCCCGTATCCGTAAGCTGGATTGTGGTTCCCAGACGCCGCACGCTCCTGGCTGCCAGGGCGTCAATGGCAATTATCAGGTCAGGATGGGTTTCATGTATAATTCCCTTTAAAATCTCTGCCGTCTCCATGCCGGTCTGCGCCATGACTCCGGGCGCTATGCCGCTGATAGCAGGAAGCTTCCTGTCTTTCAGGAAGGTGTTTCCGTACTGTCCGTCCAGATGCCTTGTTACCTGCAGGTTATCCAGTACCCGGGGACCCAGGGAATCCGGGGTGACGGAATCATTTCCCAGCCCTACCACCAGGACCGAGGGCAAATCCTCCTCCCTGTACCCAATCATCTCCGCCATAAGCCTGCGTATCTGATGCGCCAGTTCTTCCGATATCTCACTGTGGTAATCGTCATCCGCCTTGGACAGCCGGTCTGCCTCCAGAGTAAGGTAGGTCCCTCTGGGCTTTCCCATTGATTTGGCTCCCTGTTCATTCAGTATTTTTACCTCTGTCAGCTTTAAGCCGCTCTTTTGGTGATGCCATTCCTTCAGCCGGACTCCGGATACGTCTCCTCCTTCGCCCATGGAACTCTCACGCTGCTCCAGCGCCAGGTCCGTTCTCACCTGGAAGGTACCGGCCGCAGCCTCATTGACAGCGTTTACAGCTGCATTTTCCTCCATATTCATCCACCTCACATATCATTCTCCCATCAGTTTCTGCGATTATGGCCGGAAATATGTATGATTGGATTTGAAAGAGTCTGTTTTCGATTGGGGATATGATTGCAGCAGAAAAATCCCGTGTCAAATGTCATGCCAAATTTCTTCAAAAATTCGCCAAATATGACTTGACATTCCGGGTCAGATTAGCTAGAATACAATAGTATGTTTACATTGAACTGTCCGTGTCCAGGCTTTGATGGAAAACACAACGATTAAGAAGAGAAAACCGAACGGAGGTGTATTTCATTGGCTAACATTAAATCTGCAAAGAAGAGAATCTTAGTAAACGAAACTAAGGCTGCAAGAAACAAGGCGATCAGATCCAAGGTTAAAACTGCAATCAAGAAGGTTGACGCTGCTGTTGCTGCTGGGGACAAGGCTGCTGCCCAGGCTGCACTGCTGGCTGCTACCACTGAGATTGACAAGGCTGCTACCAAGGGAGTATATCACAAGAATAATGCTTCCCGCAAGGTATCCCGCTTATCCAAGGCTGTTAATTCCATCGCTTAATTTATAGAGATATTCATTGTTAAGGAATTTCAGACACTCTTCCTTCCGGACCAACCCACCGGGAGGATTTTTTTTGCTTCAAATACAGCTCTGACTCCCCATTTCATACAGTGCATAAAATGACGATTCCGGCCCATACTATCATCGAGGTGATAGATATGGCATCCTATGTTTCCCCGAAAATTCGGGACAAATTTGAAACCCTTTCCGTTGACTTAAAAAACTGCATTCTGGAGCGCAATGTGCACCTTGAAACATTACAGGACCTGATTAAGGTTCTGGATGAAATCGTGAAAGAGGGAAGCTGACAGCATCCAAAGGAGGCAGAATCATGAATCGTACCATGAATGAGGATACAGCGGAAAACAGGGACTGTTCCAACGATACGGACCATGTGAAGAAGGACAAGGGCGCTTATGCAGAGCCCCTGCCGGAATCTTTCAGGCCGCGCCGTGACGGCCCTGGCGGAGAGTAAGGCTTTAAGAGGGAAAAATCCCAGACAGATAAACGGCTGCCTGCTTTGGCTGCCTGCGTTTCCTGCCTGGGATTTTTCACATTTTCTTCCGGATACCGGTTTTACATATTGGTACAAACCAATTATTTCACATACTTAATATAGGTCAGAGCTGCTTCCAGACATCCTTCCACACCTGCCAGTCCGCTGTTGAGGCAGATATCATATGCATCCATATCACCCCACTGGGTGGTGGAATAATATTCATGATATGCCTTGCGCCTCTTGTCCACTGCCAGGATGCTGGCCTTGGCCTCCTCTCTGGTGAGTCCGGGATTCAGGGACATGATACGGTTAATACGGTTTTCCATATCTGAGAATACAAAGATATTAACAGCGTCCGGAAGTATGGCATCTGCACAGCGCCCCACAATAACGCACGGCCCCTTGTCATTCAGGTTGCGGATGACAGTTGCCTGGGCCGCATAAATGCGCTGGGTCATGGCAATCTGGTAGTCCGGCGGAACCTGACGCGGTGAATAATTATCAAAATCCGGGTCCACCTCATCGTTGGCCTCTAATACGGAAGTCTCAATATTTCCTTCTTTCGCAATCATGGCTATCAATTCCTTATCATAAAAAGGAATTCCCAATCTCCGAGCCAGTTTTTCGCCAATCTCCCGTCCTCCGCTGCCGTACTCGCGGCTGATTGTAATTGCTCTGTTCATAACCATACCTCCTCATATCCCATTTTCATATTCTATGTCAGTAACCGGCTGCGGTCCTTACATATTCTCCTCGTCGTAGCGGGCCCTGATACCGCCGATAAACTTAGGTCTGGTCCTGGCGCATACCACATGGGCGCTTCCTATCTCTTTTGTCTTTATCCGCACAGGGACTGCCACGTCCTTCATATGCATGCCGATGAGGGTATCCCCGATATCAATTCCCGCATGGGCCTTGATGTGCTCCACTGCCACAGGGTGTTCCAGAGTGGCATACGCAGCCGTGGCAAAAGAACCTCCGGCCTTTAGCTGGGGAACCACATTCACCGGTTCATAGCCGTAAGCCTGAGCTGCCTCTGCCTCCAGAATCAGGGCACGGTTTAAATGTTCGCAGCACTGGGCAGCCAGATAGATTCCCTTTGGCTTTAGTTCCTGGTAAAGAGCCGTATACACAGCCATCCCTATCTCTGCGCTTGAGTGGGAGCCAATCTTAAAGCTGTCTATCTCGCTGGATGAACAGCCCACCACCAGAATCTGTCCCGACTTCAGACGGGCCGCCTCCATAAGCTCCTCCAGCACCTGCCTGGCCTGAGCCTTTAAATCTTCCAGTTCAATTGTCTCCATCATATCCATCGCCTTCATTCCTCTTATTTTTATTCATATTTGTTTGCTATGAGCAGTTCCACCGCCAGCCGGTCCTGCAGCTTTCCGGTCTTAACGCCTTCCTCTGCATCCACACAGAGATTCACATAGGACAGAATCTGTTCCCTGGTAAATGTCTTGGCCTGCAGCATGATTTTTCCCACCACAAAGGGCTGAAGCTTAAGCCTGGACGCTATGGTGCTTTTATCCATCCCCTTTCCCATCAGGTCCTTGACCTGAAGGATTTGATTAAACTGCCTTGCTATCAGAAAAAGGATGCGCATGGGCGGTTCCTTCAGCGTCAGAAGATCCTCATAGAGGTCCATGGCCTTGCGGGTCTGGCGTGCCGCTATGGCTGTTATCATGTCAAATATTTTATTGGTTACCTGGGTGGTGCAGATGGTCTCCACGTCCTCATCCGTAATCACCTCGCGGCCCAGAGTATAGCTTATAAGCTTTTCCAGCTCCGAGCTGATGTTCTCCATGTCATCCCCAGCCTTGCTCAGAAAGAATTCCATGGTGCGGCCGGTAATCTTCCTGCCGTTTTTAGACAGGATGCCTGCCGCCCATCTGGCAAGCTGGGCCGGTTCCTGATGGCTCAGTTCCGCCGCATAGCCGTATTTCTTCACTGCCTTATATAGTCTGCTCCTCTTGTCCACTTCCGATTCCACAAAAACAAGACAGGTGGATTCAGGGATTCCTCCCATGTACTCCGTCAGCTCGTCCGCTCCTGCCCCGCCTTTAAAGAATCCGCTGTCCTCCATCAGTATAAGGCGCTTCTCCGCAAAAAAAGGCATGGTGTCCGCAAGGCCGATAATTTCGTTTACATTCATCCCTTTGCCTTCAAAATAATTATAATTCATGGTATCCCCGTCGGTAAGGGCTTCTCTCAGACGGCTTTTATAACTTTTCTTTAAGAAGGCCTCTTCACCGAACAGAAGGTATACAGGCTTAAATGTACGGTCTTTTATGTCCTGATTCAATGTCTGCATGTAAAGGTCGTCCTTCCATATCCCGTCAATTGGCTGATGTTTTCCAATTTCAGTATAACACAGGGCAAGGTGATTTGTCACTAGAGCATGTTTGAAAAGTGCTGCTTAAGTGTCTGAAAAGCGCTGCCCAAGTGTTTGAAACGTCCTGATTAAGGTTCAAAGTTTCCTTGTTCATCTCCCGGATTTATAGTAGACTGTAATCATGGAACATATATATGGTGTAAGGAATTTTGTTCATGCAAAAAACAGGAGGCAAAAGGAAACCATGGGGGAACAAAACTTAAAGCTGAAAAGGAAGCTTGTCATTCAGTCCTTCCTGCCGCTGTTCATTTTAATTTTTATCAGATACTTTGATTACAGGATGATATCATCCATATGCCACTTCATCCGTGAATTAATGCAGAGGAATTTCAGTGTCATGAACCGGATATGGGACCATCCATACCTGGGTCCATTTATCGCTGCTTTCATTTCACTGGTATGCTCCCTTTACGGCATAACCGCCATGTGGCAGTTTAAGAGCATGCAGATGTCCGGATTTGTGGATGCAGGAGAAGAAATCGTGATTGAAGAAGAGATAACGGATTCCGGAATCACATTTTTCATGACCTTTGTGCTGCCTCTTTTGCTGGACGATGTGGAAACCTTAAGGGGCTTCATCATTTTTACCGGTATTTTAGGGCTGGTCATCCGTTTGATGTGGACCACCCATTTATATTATCAAAACCCCATATTGACTCTGTTGGGCTACAGGATATATAAATTCCGCTTCATCAATCCTGTCATGGACGGCTGTCGGGATAAAACCATGATTGCAGTGTGCAGAACAGGCATTGAAGAGAAAAAAATAGTGAAATGGAAGTATATATCGGATGATGTCTGCCTGATGTACAATAAAAACTGAAACAGCGGAGAAAAATGCAATGGAAAACAAAAAAGAACACAGCACGAACCATGCTATCCCAAAAACGCCAAAGGAAATAATTGTAAATTCATTAACAGAACTGTTTGCGGATGATGAATTTGGGTTTGATATGTTTATCATGATGAAAACCGTGGAGCCCTCCATGAAGCATTTCGCCTTTTATGAGGGACCCACCGGCAGGGAACATGATTTTAAGCTCAAAGTCCAAAACTCCATCGTCAAGAGTATCAGAGATTTGTTTCTTGATGAGGAGGCTGAATATGCAATGGCAGAAGAGGCAGGGGGCAATCAAAATATTTTTTACATCATAAAACAGAATGACGATTATAAGCCGTTTGAACTTCTGAATCCCCCGGAAAAGCAAATGGGTCCTTTCTTCATGGATGACAGGGACAAGGCCGATGCAATACTCTTCCGCTTCAGAAGGGGCGTTCACAGCATCTGGGCTTACCAGTATATACTTCCCGCCACCATCCCCAATAAGAAAAACCAGCACTTTTTTGCCCGGATATTAGATACGGAACAGACTGATTGTTTTGTGGAAATGCCGGAACAGCTCTTTGTAATCACAAGAAAAGTAGATCTGCTTATTATGGATGACAAAATCATCACCAAAGATATAGGCCTGATGCAAAGACATTTCGGGTTCAATGACTTCATCAAGGCATCAGCCAAAAAAGCGGTGTCTGATATTTCAGATATCCGTCTGGTGACCAATTGTGAAAAATTAACGGCATATATCGAGCGGAACCAGACTAAATATTCCCGCAAAATGATGCGGATTAAACATTACCATGTGGTGGAAAAGACAGCGGAGGAACTGATACAGATAATCAATACAGTCCCCCGATGGCAGGGAGTATTTGATATCCGTGGCGGACAGATTTATCTAAGGACCTTTAGGGATGTGGAAAATCTGATTGATTTATTCGATGAACGATATACGGTTTCGTTGGTGACGGGGGACGAATTTGATACGGATGTAAAAAGGCTGGCTGCTCCGTGAGGAATGGGAGGGGAGGATTAAAACACATGAAAATATGCATGGAAGCCTTCCGGCAGCCTTTGAGATATGTGTTCTGAAAATAGCCTATGGGAGATACGAAAAACACTGGAAAATCATGATTGACAGACGAACTGAAATTGGCTTATAATAAAGGTACAAAAAAGGCAGTTCACTCCAGTGAGTGGCTTCCAAAAAGTTATGTTTCTACAAAAATAGTCACATTTGCTTTGGAGGGCAGGTGACTATTTTTTTGTACCTATAATCATAACAACAAGTACTCCAAACGCTATCATTAAAGAAAGTGCCTCATATGTACTCATGTTATACCACCTCCTTTCGGAGATGGAAGTCACCCAGCAGTAGGAACTGCCTGTACTAATTATACAAAAAAGCAATGTCACTGCATAGGGCATAATTAAAAAGAGGCGCTTGTATACCTTATAAAATTATAGTAAACTCTATATACAAAATATAAATGGAGATTTGACGAATGACTAACCGCAATCATACTACCTAACATCCTTTTCGTCTGCCACGGCAGGTGACTAACATGGTGCTGAAAACCCTTGAAAATAAAGGATTTTTTCAAAATCCGACCTAAATTTACGACACTTTTACGACAGCCAAAGTCAAGCTATGATAAATATGTTGTGAAAGAGGTCAAATACTATGAAAGAAAGAATTACGAAGAACAGAATTGATTATGTACTGGTTGGGGATTATTACATACCGGATTTGAAGTTACCGGAAGAAGACCGTCCTATTGGAAAATATGGACGTATGCATCGGGAATATCTGGAAGAAAATAATCTGGTGTTATTTAATGATTTGCTGTTGAGTTGTCAGCTCTGGACATATCTTGCAGACATAAATGAGCAGGCATTGAATCGATTACAGGTCATTATCAGTCAAATGCAAAAAGCTGAATCTGTAACTGAGAAAATGAAGGAAGATAGCCAGTGGGAATGGGTTCGGAAAATGAATAATATTTTCAATCGTGCAGAAGAAATTGTGTTGAGTGAGTTGATATATAGGTAATTGATAATGCAGTCCTTTTGCTACTGTCCTATGGAGCAGGAGGACTGCACAAAATAGTAGAAATTCCTCTTTTTTTCGAAAAAAGCAATCTTGACAGTCGCAATAAAAACGGTATAATAATATTAACAGAACCCACCACGCCTCTGATTTTCAAGCGCAACCCGGTGGGACTTTTTCATTTATGGGGTGTTTTATGTATCAATATCCAAAACAAATATTAACAATTGAACAGCAGATACAATCTTATATTGACGCTGGAATGGAGATAACATCTCGGAAAAATGTAGAGAAGGCATTAAAATCTGTAGGTTTTTACCGCCTACGTGGATATTCGTTTCATTTATATGATAATTCTGCAAAAAAGTATATTCCTGGAACTAAGTTTGATGATATTTTTCAGTTGTATCAATTTGATCAGGAATTATCTGCTTTGATTTTTTCAATGATTTCTAAAATTGAAGTGGCATTGAGAGTTCGGTTAGTGGAGGCATTGCTGGTACATGGAGATGCTTTGATTTTACAGGACTCATCGATCTTTAAAGAGAAAAAGATGTACTGGCAGAATATGTCCACAATAGCATCAGAGATTGCCCGTTCTAATGATGTATTCATCAAACATAATTTTGACAATCATGAAGGAGAGGTGCCGGTATGGGCAGTTGTGGAAGTCCTTTCCTTTGGGACATTATCAAAGATAATTAAAAATTTGAAAACAGGTATAGGCAGTGCCTATTCGATTTTGGCGGCTAATTATCAATATATTTCTAGAAAAGGAAATTCTGTAAATCCATCACAGAAAATGTTTGCTTCATGGGTACAAGCTGTTTCTGTATTAAGAAATATGTGTGCTCATAATTCCAGAATATATAATCGGACAATACATACCACACCGGAAATTCTGGATGCCGATAAAGTAACGCCGGCACCAGCACATAATGGGCTATATCAGATTTTGCTGGCAATGAAATATTTGAGATCATCAGATAAGGAGTGGACAGGCTTTGTAGCTAAATTAGAGGCTTTGTTCCAGAAGAATAGCAGTATCATCAGTTTGGCAGCTATGAATTTTCCAGCAGATTGGAAAGAACATTTAAGTGTTTAAAATCAGTCATATTGCATACAATAGAATTACAGACCTAATCAAGCAAATTTTGCTCAAACCGATTAGGCTTTCGGCGGAGTGTTACGATAAGCACTCCGCCATTTCGAATTGTCACATTTATTGAATTGTATTGGAAGTTCACACACTATTTGAATTCACATTTATAATCAATGTATTTTCCGACTCGTTTTAAATCTAATTTTTCTTCTAGATAATCCTTTGGTCTAATGCAGATAGTTAATTTTCGGGCAATCTTATCTTGAGAATTAACAAAACTATTAACAGTGTTCTCAACAACATTTTCCAATGTTGCTTCACGAATCGCAGCTTTTCCAGTACCAATTAAGGGCATAGCAATATCATCACAGTGACCAAACAGGAGTATCGCTTCTAATAATCCTTTCAATGCAGTATTAACATTGTTGTATTGCTGATTTATTGGCTTACCGTATTTATTTACATCATTTACTGCAACAAAATAAAAGTGCTTCCCTGTTACATCAACTTTTGCTACTGTTCCTACGGGATATTTTTTAACCGAACCATGTATATCTGAACTATCTTTACCTTCAAGTCCCTGTTGCTCAAGATTGCTCGCAATTAATTTATCTAATGCACTTATATTTCTTTTGAAATACTTGATTTGAAATGCTCCTTGCACACTATCAGGACTAATATATTCTCCCTCCATAACTGTACGGAAATATGTATTTGTGGGTATCACATAGCTGGATGCTTTTATAGAAAACAAATCGCTTACTTTAACTTCAATTTGAAGGTCATCGTCTTTTACCAGTCCTTTGTAAGACACTTTTTCATGATTTTTGATAAATGATGCTACAATACCTATCAATATCAGGATAATCCAATGATTTTTGCAAAAAGTTTCAGCTTTATTAAATCCTACTAAATCTTTCAATAAAATAGAAAAAGTAAAAATGGATGAAATATAACCTATTGCTGTGTATGATAACTTCCACAGTGCAACGAGGGAATTTTTTTCAGACATCAAGCATTTAATCCATACCTTTACTTGGTCACGAAAAACTTTTATTTTTCTATTCATATCCGAGAGCTTTCTTTATGTATTGATAATCTCCGATTTTTTCCCCTGCATTATTCTTTTTCCAAAATGGATGAGCATCTTCTTCATATTCGCTCATATATGAAGGAAGCCATTTCGACTGCTTATTCAGTGAATTATAAACTATGATAATTGTTTTATTTTTCTTTTTTGCTTGCATAAATTCATGTTTAAGATAGGAATATGAATTGATTATCCCTACATCATCGTTTGGTCCTGGTGTTGATGTTTTACCATATATTTTACAGATACCCGTTCCGTTTGCATTTTGTTTATAGGGTGTACAATCACATCCTTCACCATTACTATTTCTCTTACAAGAACTACCTGCTGTACGAGAAGCTGTTTTGTCACCAACAACAAAAATAACTGCTGAAGAGGCACAAATTTGTGCATTAAATTCCTTTTTCAAATCACATGGACGACAGTCTTCATCATCAGAGATACTTCCCGAAGCAACTTGTGCGGTATCCACATAATCTACTTTATGCTTATTGTCTTTACCCCATGTATGAAGTTCGTTAATCACATCACGATCTCCATCATTTTCAGAATAGTCTGCACTGATATAAACTCTTTTACTCATTGATAACCCTCCTTTTCTAAAACTTGATTATATGCTAAATATTTTTATTTTTCAACAAAAACCTAATTTTTTCTCTTTTTATGATTTGGCATAGCTTTTAATAGTTTAGACCTTTTGAACACATCTTTCATAACCTTATGCTCATCCACAGAAAGATGGTCAAACGGAATCTGCATTTCATCGCAGAAAAACCTCCAAAATTCCTCAATTGGATTACTCTTGAATTTGAGGGTTTGCAAGAAGCGTTGAACCTTTTTATCATTGGACACAGATCTTTCGATAGGAGCAGATTCAGCAGCGTGTTCATGTTCCTCACGGATCGTGCGGATAATATTATCCCAGTCACTGTGAATGGTGTGGAAAAAATATTCCTCCTCTTGGATATGGGAACTTTCGAGAACTTTTAAATAAAGGTCATTGGAATCCGGATTTTTCTGCTGAATAATCTTGAGACGGACAGCATCTAGCCAGTCATTCATATTTTTAATTTGCATGGTGGCGATACCATCAACATAAATTTCAGTATCAGTCATCAACTTTATGAAATCCGGATGTTTGATGATTTCGCAAAGAAGACGATTGTTAAATCGACCGCTTTTCAAAAGTTCAATGGTTTCATCATCTAAAAATAGAGTGTCTATTTCTGTTTGGGAGGATTCTTTTGCTTCGGTATTTCCGACAAGCCATTCCAGAGAGACGCCGTAATAGTCCGCCAGTTTGTTCAGTATGGCAATATTATATTCTTTGTTCTCTTTGTTTTCATATTTACTTAATGTGGATCCTGTTATTCCAACGGCAGAGGCGACGACGTCTTGAGTCAGATCCCGTTCTTTTCTTAAATCCTCTAATTTTTCTTGTATTGATAATTGATTTTTCATAGGTATCCTCCTTGTATTGATTTTATCATATTTCGACAAAATATTACACTATGCTTCGGATTTTCCAGATGGAAAAAATGGGGCTATTTTTGTGTTTTTTTCGACCATGGAAAGTTTTCTGGAAATCGAAAATTTTGCTGTATGATAAAGCCAGTTCAGAGATGAACGAAAAAACTGAATGACCGTCTAAGATGTGATAAACCGCCATAATCGTAAGGGAGCGCTTTCGTAAGGAAGACTGGACAGCACCGCAAAGGGGATATGCCTCCAAGGAAACATCAAGGGTAGAACGGCAACAAAAATTGATGATAAAGGAGAAAATGAAAAAGTGAGATTGTCGAAGTATGAGAAAGAAACAATTATTTTAACGAGTGAAGGCGATGAGACGATTAACATTTATACCTTCAATGCGGTTTTGAAACGGAGACTTGAGGAGTATGCCAAAAAGTATCCGGAACTTGCAAAGTTGGAGCGCTGTTCAGCGGAGGGAAGTGTGAGTTATGTTTTGGAAAAATCCAGAGTATCCATTCGTTTGCTACCGCCTTACAGTGAGGAGAGAAAAAAGGCAGCCCATGAACTGGGAAGGAAATATGGTATAAACAGTGATAGAAGAAACAGATAGCCTCAAATATTTGATGTCGGTTTACAGGTTGTTTCCGCTTAAAATGTCAGTTCCAGAGCTGGTATTTTAGATGTATTCACATGATGGCAGAGGAATGTATCAGATATAAATCGAGTTATCAAACAGTGCAGCTTGGGGTAGAAAAGCAGGAAATATACGGGAGCTACAAAGGGAAATGTATAAGCTGAGTGCAGAGGACTGCGACTGCTGGTATCGAGATTTATTCTACAATATACGACTGGAATTGGAGCGTGTATCTCACCACAAGCATCTGCCCGACAACACCTCTGTTTTCGTTGAAGAATCAGTTTCGGATTACCGCAAACGAGTGCTGAAGCAGTTGAGAGAACGCCGAGAGATTTCCAACCGACCTGCGAAGTAATGTAGCGATTAAGGGCGATTTGCAGTCAAAACATCGGGTGCATATAGCGGTAGTATAAAGGTATCAGCTGGTTCATATACGAGAAAAACAGCGTTACAAATATAAAAACCTTAAAATTGGATAATTGAAAATCTCAATCAAAAATTGATTTGCCAGATTGGATGTGGTATACTTTACGTTAACACAGTGACTATTAAGAGCAAAGAACAGGAGGCGTAATATGGCTGTCTGTTACAACAAATTATGGAAAATTCTAATTGATAAAAATATGAGCAAAACACAGTTGATTAAGGCTGCCCAAATAAGTACTAATGCAATGGCAAGACTGGGTAAGAACGAAGATGTTCGTGTTGAGGTACTTGTAAAAATTTGCGGAGTGCTTGGTTGCACAGTAGATGACATTATGGAAATTATTCCAGAAGACATAAATGGAGGAAATGATAATGGTTAAGGATGTTATAGCAGCGAATGAAAAAGTTGCTTTGAATGAGAAAGAAATAGCTGTTTTGAAAGAGCATTTCCCGACTTGTTTTAAGTCTGATGGTTCATTCGATTTATTGCGTTTTTCAGAATTTCTGAAAAATGATATTGATATTTCGCACGAAGGATATGAATTAAAGTTTCTTGGAAAAAACTATTCAAGAATGCTTGCTTCACTCGATACTGAAACTGTTATTGTGCCAGATGAAGCTCACAACAGTTTACCTGAAAATGCAAACAGCCAAAATGTGTATATCAGCGGGGACAATCTCGATGGATTAAAGCACTTATTAAAATCTTATGCTGGAAAAATAAAATGTATCTATATCGACCCGCCTTACAACACAGGAACAGATGGATTTGTCTATGCTGATAAGTTTAACTTTTCTATTGATAGTCTTGTGGAAAGATTAAGCATTACGCAAGAACAGGCGGAGCACATTTTAGATTTAACGACCCGTGGAAGTGCTTCGCATTCTGCATGGCTTATGTTCATGTATCCTCGTCTCCAATTAGCGAGAGATTTACTTTCTGACGATGGAGCAATCTTTATTTCTATTGATGATAATGAACAGGCAAATCTTCGGATAATTTGTGATGATATATTTGGTGAAGAAAATTGTCTCGGAACTATTGCTCGTGCAACCGGACAAACAACCGGACAAGATAGTGGTGGTTTAGGTAGCTCTTTTGATTATGCATTTGTTTACGGAAGACATCCAGAATTAGATATTGCAGGTATTCCTTTGAACAGTCATGACTTAAAACGATTTGATAATGAAGATGAGCGTGGCTGGTATGCTTATGACCAGTTGAGAAAGACAGGTAGTAATGACAGGCGTGAAGACCGTCCGAATATGTACTATGCAATCAAAAACCCTGATGGAGAAGATTTATATCCAACGGCTACTGCGGGATACGATAGTTGCTGGCGTGTAGAAAGAAAGACATATGACAAACTTGTAGAGGACGATTATATTTTATGGAAAAAAACCATTCGAAACGGGGAAGAAGTTTGGTGGCCATATGTTAAGTATTATGCTGAAGGACGAACTAAGAGACCATCTCCTCTCTGGAATGACTTGGATGGAAATAAGAAAGCAACTCGTGAAGTAAGGGCACTCTTCGATAATGTAAAAGTGTTCGATTATGTAAAACCTGTTGCATTTATCAGCCGAATCATTCAAATTGCTCCTAATATGCAAGATGGTGATATTATTTTGGATTTCTTTTCTGGTTCTGCAACAACTGCTCACGCAGTAATGGATTGGAATATAGAAAATGAAAGCAAATATAAGTATATAATGGTTCAGCTTCCCGCTGATTTAGATACTTCTATATCCTCCCAAAAGGTAACCTATGATTTTCTTAAGAAAATAGGTCGTCATGGAACACTTGATGAAGTTGGTCAGGAACGCATTCTTCGAGCTGCAAAGAAAATCCATGAAAAAAATCCAGAAACTGATGTAGACCTTGGATTTAAACACTATACACTAAAAGAAATTAGCCAAACTACATTGGATAAGCTCGAAAAGTTTGACAATAGCGGTTTTATCACAAATACAACTATATATGACGAGTTTGGTGTAAATACTGTGCTGACTACATGGCTTGTACATGATAATTATGGTTTCGTGAATAACTGTAAGACGATAGACCTTGATGGTTACACGGCATATTGGTGTGGAAATCATTTGTATCTTATTAACCCGCATTTAACTGAGGAAGCAATTAAGGCACTGATTGAAAAATATAATTCAGAGGGTGGATTTAATCCGCAGAATATTGTTTTCTTTGGTTATAGCTTCAATTTTGTTGAAATGGAAAATCTGAAAACTAATGTGAAGATTCTCCGTGATTCTGAAAAAAACTTGAAAATCAATCTGGATATCAGATATTAAGGAGGTGCAGACTTTGGAACTAATACTGGAACGAGAGTTAGAACATCAACAAAAAGCTATTGATGCCCTGATGTCTGCACTTAATGGGGTTTCAATAGTAAAACCACATCTTGCATATGAAAATCCATCTTTTGACCACAAGGAACTACGTCTAACCAAAAACCTGTTAGAAGTACAAAAGAAAATTCGTGTTGACTATCGTGGTTGTCGTGATGACGGGAACTATCTGAATCTTGATGTGAAAATGGAAACCGGAACAGGTAAGACTTATGTTTATACGCAGACTATCTATGAAATGCACAAGAGATTCGGCTTCAATAAGTTTATTATTGCAGTACCGTCACTTCCAATAAAAGCAGGAACATCACAATTTATTGCGGACAGCTATGTAAAACATCATTTTTCTGACGCCTGTGGCTATAACTGTGATATTGAGCTGGGAGTATTGGAAAGTCCGAAAAAAAAGAAAAAAGGTTTTTTGGCAATGCCTGCTCCTGTGCGTGACTTTGTTTCCGGTTCATGCCAGAATTCGAATAAGATATATGTACTTCTCGTAAATATGCAGCTTCTGACAAATGGTAATATGCTGACCCGTTCAGATTACGATTATCTGGTCGAGGGTTTTTATAGACCATTTGACGCACTTCGAGCAACAAAACCGATTGTTATAATTGATGAACCACATCGTTTTTCAAGAGATCAAAAAGCATACAAAGCAATTGTAAAAGAATTATGCCCGCAAATGATTATTCGCTTTGGAGCTACATTCCCGGAAGTAACTGTCGGGACAGGTCGGAATAAAATTACGTTCAAGGATTTTAACAATTTAGTGTATGAGTTGAATGCCTGTGATTCATTTAATCTAAACCTGATAAAAGGTGTTGCAAAAGAACATTTTGAACCACTTTCGAAGAAAGCAGAGAAGGTAAAACTTTTGTCAGTGGAATCAAAGACCTCAGCGACATTCCAATTCAAAAGGCAGGATGAAGATACAAAAACATTCAAGCTGACATCGGGTGAAGCACTATCTGTTATTGATTCTGCGTTTGAGGGAATTACTATTTCAGCAATCGGCAAGAATTACATTGAATTGACAAACGGACAAATAAAATATCAAGGCGAGGAGTTTAGCACGGACATTTATTCATCGTCTTATCAGGAACAGATGTTAAAGCTTGCAATTCAGCGTCATTTTGAAACAGAACGTCAGAACTTCTCAGGCAGACAATTCAAAATCAAAACATTGGCGTTGTTTTTCATTGATGATATTACGTCATATCGTGAATCTGATGATGGGAAAGCTCCGTATCTAAAGGAAATGTTTGAGCGTTTGCTGTTGGAAAGAATAAATTCATTGTTAGCTGAACTTCCGGATAGTGAAAGGGAATATAGAGAATTTCTTGAAGCAAGTGCAGCGGATATTCCTGCTTGTCATGCAGGATACTTTTCACAAGATAATAGTGATTCGGATGAAGCTGTTGCCAATGAAGTCGCTGATATCCTCCATAACAAAAAAGGTCTTATCTCCCTCCGTAATGTAGATGGCACTTATAATACCAGAAGATTTTTGTTTTCCAAATGGACATTAAAAGAGGGATGGGATAATCCTAATGTATTTACTATTGCGAAACTACGTTCCAGCGGTAGTGAAAACAGTAAATTGCAAGAAGTTGGTCGTGGGTTACGCCTTCCTGTTGACGAAAATGGTAATAGAATTTCTAATGAGGAATTCAAATTGAATTATATCGTTGATTTTACCGAAGCCGATTTTGCGCAAAGACTGGTAGACGAAATAAATGGAGAATTGCCTGCCACACAGACGATTTCACAGGAAACACTTGAGAAAGTAGCAAAGGCAAGAAATGTTGACCCGGACGATTTGTTTATGGATTTGATGATGAAAAAATACATCAATAGAAATTATGAAATTCGTCTGGAAAATCGAGACACTTTCTTTGCGGACTATCCTGAATTTACAAGTGGTGTCGGACGTAATAAAGTGACCGACGTTAATAAAAATAAAAAAGAAGAAATTCATATTCGAAAAGCTGTCTATTTCGAGTTGAAAGAATTATGGGAAACAATCAATCGAAAGTATTATCTTTTTTATGATGCTGATCTTGCGAGTGAAGTACCACAAGCTCTGCATGACATTCTGAGAAATGGTGGTATCTTTGGAAATGTTACACTCTACAGTCATAAGGAAGATGTTATATCAGATGGCAATCAGATGATGGTAAGAGAAGATACAGGTGTCTCGTATTCTATCAAAAGACCACTTGCTTATAATGAATTTTTGAAAAGAATTAGCCAGCAAACAAGTATCCCCATTACTGAAATTCATAAGGCAATGTGTGAACTGGCAAAAGAAAAGATAGGAGGAATACCAGAAGAACATATCAATGAATATTCCGCCACAAATATTGTTCAAGCGTTTAGGGATTGGCGAATTGATAAATTGCAAACACGATTCCGCTATTCACGTTCCAATCAAGCTGTAACTGAAACAGCATTGACTTATAAAGACGGAACGCCAAGAGATGTCATTAAACAGGGCAATATTGGAACAATGTTTGTTGAGGGAACTCCCTCTGATAAATATTTGTATGACCGCATTGCATTTGATTCCCCACTTGAAAAAGAAAACATTATGACGGATGTTGATGAAGTCATTGTGTATGGAAAAATTCCGAGGTCAAGTATTGCAATCCCAACGATAGCAGGAGAAAATTATAGCCCTGACTTTATGTATGTGGTCAAACACTCAGATGGTACAAAAGAACTTAATATTGTTGTTGAAACAAAACTTGTCGAAAACAAATCAACACTTCGTGGCACTGAGGATGCAAAGATAAAATGTGCTGAGGCGTTTTTCAAGCAGTTGACAGTAGATGGATATACGGTTTCGTTCCACACACAGTTAAGCAACAAAAAGGTAAAGCAAATAATTGAAGATGTAATGAATACAATTTAATAATGTTCAAACCAAAGGCGATCAACCGTAAAAAGTTGGTCGCTTTTGGTTTGCTCATTTGCAAAATTAAATTGCCTTGGCAATTACAAATCGAATATGCAGGTACCGGCATACGAGAACAGGTGGTGATGGTTCACGATGCAAGTGAATAGTCATCGCCTGAATTTTTTCAGAAGGCTCCGGTGGAGCGTTCTGAGAAAACGGAGAAGCTGTAAGAACCAACTGGCCAGTGGCTCGAGCAGGTTATCCGGCAGGAGTACAGAGGGTGCAACCCTTTGTGCAAGAGTGCAGGGAATGCAATATCCCTGTGCGGGTCAAGGGCGGCAGTCTTGCCCAGTCAGTGGCGTTTCGCCACTTAGTACTGGGTATTACCTGCGCATAAATGAAGCAGGACAGCAGCAAAGCTGCTTCAATTTTCTTGACCACACGCAAAAAGAAATGGAGGAAAAGCCTTTGAGGTTGACACGACACAATGGTCGTTCCGGTAAAAATGGTGCTTACAATCCAAAGCATAATGACCGTAGGTTTGATTTGGAAAACAGTGAACACATTGATGCGGAACGAGCGAAAAGAAATATTTATTGGGACTGTTATCGTGGTATCACAACTTCCGATAATCGTAATGCAGATGTCGAACAGGATTTTTCTTTTGAAAAAGTAGAGCAGATGTATTACACCGCCCAATATGGCGATTTCATTTTCTTTCAGAATGAGAGAAATATAAAAAACAGACATCCGGAGAGAAACAGAACCGTGGAGGACTTGCTGAAGAATAAAAAGACCTGTCCGGAAGAAACGATTTATCAGATTGGCACTGTGGAAGAATCTGTACCGCCGGAAATTCTGCTGCAAATAGCAAATGATTTCTTTGGAGAAATGGAAAACAGGTTTGGCACTCATGTTCACATTCTGAACTGGGCATTGCATCTGGATGAGGGTACACCGCACATTCAGGAGCGTCATGTGTTTGATAGTAAAAATCAATATGGTGAGCTTTGTCCACAACAGGAAAAAGCATTGGAAGAATTAGGAATACCACTTCCTGATCCAACTAAGCCGAAAGGCAGGCATAACAATCGCAAGCAGACGTTTGATGCCATGTGCAGAGAATTGTTATTTGAAATCTGTGAGCGATATGGTCTGCATTTGGAGCGGGATCCGATCTACGGTGGAAAATCTTATCTGGAGAAAAATGATTTTATTATTGAAAAGCAGAAACAGGTCATGGCAGAAAAGGAACAGGCACTTTCGGAGATCACAATGAAGTTAGATGATGCGGAATCACTGGTAGAGGAAATCGCAGATACTGCTTATGAGAAAGCCTGTGAAGTCATTGCGGAAACCGTTTTTACAGAAACTCAAAAGCAGGATTTGGAAGTTGTAGCAGATTATCAAAAATGGATTACAGAAGAAAGCAATGTTCCAACTGATAAAAAATCTGTAATCAATAAATCGTTAGATGCCCTGCAAAGTAAAATGAAGAGAACGGCGGATAAACTTCTAAACAAAGTTTTGACTGTTTTGAAGCTGCCGACGGTAAAAGAAAAGAACAAAATGATAGTAAAACAAAAAGCAAAAGAATCATTGCTTGCAAAATTACAGCTGAACAAAGAACTTCTGAAAAAGGATGGTGATTCTAATAAGAAAATCAAACAAAAGAATATGGAACGCTGATAGGCACTTGTTATTTTTCTCGAAAATGTCAGGTGCTTTTTCTATGGGAAGGGATGAGCAATGAATGTATTTGATGCGGTCAAGCGGGCTGTAACTACAAGACAGACTGCGGAAATGTATGGATTAAAAGTACGCAGAAACAATATGGTATCCTGCCCTTTTCACAATGACAGGACTCCAAGTATGAAAGTGGATAAGCGTTTTCATTGCTTCGGCTGTGGAGCAGGTGGAGATGTGATTGATTTTGTATCAAGGCTTTATGGAATCAGCAGTCTGGAAGCTGCTAAAAAAATAGCTTCGGATTTTGGAATTTCTTATGATGCAAATCTTATGGCATCAAGATCAAAGAAGATAATTCGTAAAAAATCGAATGCACAAATTTATGCAGAAGCCGAACAGCGTTGTTTCCGAGTTCTTTCAGATTATTATCATCTTTTGAAAAGATGGGAATTTATTTATGCTCCCAATATGGAAGATGAAATCTGGCGTCCGCTGTTTGTGGAAGCACTGCAAAAGAAAACGCATTTGGAATATCTTTTGGACATTCTGATGTTCGGAGAAATCGAGGAAAAAGCGTTGCTTGTGATGGAATACGGAAAGGAGGTGGGAGCTCTTGAACAACGAATTTCAGAATTTATCAGCGGAAACACAGAAGATGGTGTTGGAGACGGTCAGCGATATGGAAAAGCCGTGTAGTCCGGCAGAAATCAGAGAAAGATTAGACCGAACAGAAAACAGGGGCATAAAAAACAGTATTAAAAATTGTTTAACGGTATTTAGACTGGATGAAGTGCTGCACAAGAGTATCTGCTATAATTTGTTTACGGAAAAGACGGATATTGTAAAACCTTTGTGGTGGCACAAGAGGAGTCCGGTGCTGAATGAAACAGATGTGAATTATCTGATGCTTTATTTGGAAGAGAATTATGGGCTGAGTGTGGAAGCGAAAATTGCAAAGGCAATATCAATCATCGCAGACAAAAACAAGTATCATCCAATTCAGGAGCGTCTGAAAAGTTTGATATGGGATGGTGAGAAGCGGATTGAAAATGCTCTGTCTTATTTTCTGGGAGCAGAGAAGAATGAATATACCGCTGCCGCTATGCAGTTGTTTATGCTGGGAGCCATTCACAGGGTATTTCATCCAGGCTGTAAATTTGAAATGATGCTTTGCCTTGTGGGAGGACAGGGAGCCGGGAAATCTACATTTTTCCGGTTTTTGGCAATGAAAGATGAATGGTTCACGGATGATTTGAAAAAGCTGGATGATGATAATGTGTTCCGTAAGATGCAGGGGCATTGGATCGTGGAGATGTCTGAGATGATTGCCACAGCCAATGCCAAAAGCATTGAAGATATTAAATCGTTCCTTAGCCGTCAAAAAGAAACCTATAAGATTCCCTATGATAAACAACCGGATGACAGGCTTCGTCAGTGCGTGTTTGGAGGTACTTCCAACACCCTGGATTTTTTACCACTTGACCGCACTGGAAACCGGAGATTTCTTCCTATCATGGTTTATCCGGAAAAAGCAGAGGTACACATTATGAAAGATGAAAAGGCTTCCAGAGCCTATATTGAACAGATGTGGGCAGAAGCGATGGTAATCTATCAGAGCAAACAGTATCAGCTTTCTCTTTCTAAGGAAATGGATCAGTATCTGAAAGAGTTCCAAAAACAGTTTATGCCGGAGGATACAAAAGCAGGGATGATACAGGGATTTTTGGATGGATACAGTGGAAATATGGTTTGCTCCAAAATGCTTTATAAGGAAGCATTGAACCATGCTTTTGAGGAACCGAAGCAATGGGAGATCCGTGAAATCAACGATATTATGAATAACTCCGTAGAGGGCTGGAAGCAGTTTACGAACCCAAGACATTTTGCGGAATATGGCAGGCAAAAAGGTTGGGAGCGTGACAACAAGTCTGAGGCAACCGAAACGGGTACGTTGGATGGCTTTATAGAATTGACAGAGGAAGAAGCCAAACAAATGGAACTGCCTTTTGGAAACACCGGGTAAATTGTCAGTCAAAATGTCATCGGATTGTCAGTTGGGTTGTCTGGAAAAATCCTTGTTTTCCAAGAGAATTTCTACTATGACAACCAAAACAACCGATAATGATAAAAAGAATAGAATAATAGCAGCAGAGCTTTGGGTTGGGATTTGACGGTTTGTTGAAGTCGGTTGCTGGACTTCGTTGCCATTTTCCGTTGTAAGGCTCTTTTTTTATGGAGGGAAGCAAAAATGAACGTGCGAAATGAAGTAAAATCACATCTTGTGTGTGAGGGAGTGACCATGCAGGATGTGTTGGCAAAATTGGAACAGCAGTATGGCTGGAGCAGAAGCATTTCTAATCTGTCAGGGAAGCTTCAGCGAGAAACGTTGCGGTATAAGGAGGCTGTGGAACTAGCAGATGTGTTGGGATACGAAATCGTTTGGAAGAAGAGGGGGAGGTAAGTGCCTATGATGAAAGAACAGAATCAGAATGTAGAAAAGTATGAAATTCCTGTCTGGAGGAAATATACGTTGAGCGTACAGGAAGCAGCTAAGTATTTTCATATTGGCGATAAAAAGTTACGAAAGCTGATTGATGAAAATCCGGATGCTGACTTCATTTTGTGGAATGGTTCCCGTCCTCAGATTAAACGCAGAGTGTTTGAACAGTTTGTTGACGAAAAGTTATCTGCCATATAAAAACGGCAAATACACGATAGATTCAGAGCCAGGTTTGTGGTACAATGTGGGTATCATAGCTTGGCTCTTTTCTATGGCAGTTAGGTTGATAGAAAGGAGAACTGAATGTCAGAAGTTAGACGAGATCATAAGGGTCGCAAGTTATTGAACGGAGAGAGCCAGCGTAAAGACGGGAAATATGAATATAAGTATCAGGATGCACGGGGCAGACGAAAGACGGTTTACAGTTGGAAACTGACTCCGGCTGATCGGGTTCCGGCAGGAAAACGTGATGATATTTCCCTGAGAGAAAAAATCAAGCAGATTCAAAAGGAGTTAAACAGCAATATCACACCGGATGGCGGTGATTTCACAGTACTGGAACTGGTAGAAAAGTACATTTCCCAGAAAACAGGTGTCCGCCATAACACAAGGTCAAATTACAACTTTGTAGTCAATGTAATCAAGAAAGAAGCTTTTGGGCAGAAACGAATTGACAAGATCAAAGTATCCGATGCCAAAGAATGGCTGATCAAGATGCAGCAGGTGGACGGACGGGGTTACAGTTCCATTCACACAATCCGGGGTGTTGTAAGACCTGCATTTCAAATGGCGGTGGATGATGACTTGCTGGTAAAAAATCCATTTGAGTTTCAGCTGAACACCGTTGTTGTGAATGATAGCGTCACAAGAGAAGCTATTACACGACAGCAGGAAAGAGATTTCTTGAAGTTTGTAAAGAATGACAAACATTTCTGCAAGTACTATGACGGTATCTATATCCTGTTTAAGACAGGACTTCGTATTTCAGAGTTTGTGGGGCTGACGAAGAAAAATCTTGATTTTGAGAACAACAGGATCGTTGTGGATCATCAGCTTCAAAGAACCAGAGATATGAAATATGTGATTGAAGATACGAAGACAGAGAGCGGCGAACGCATGGTGCCGATGACACCGGAAGTGAAAGAAGCATTTCAGCGGATTCTTGCCAACAGAAAGAATTCCAAGGTTGAGCCGATGGTAGATGGGTACAGCGGATTCCTGTTCTTGGACAAGAATGGCAGACCGATGGTGGCGCTTCACTGGGAAAAGTATTTTCAGCATATCCGTGAGAAATACAACAAAATTTACAAAGTACAGATGCCGAAAGTCACTCCACATGTTTGCAGACACACGTTCTGTTCTAATATGGCGAAGTCGGGAATGAATCCAAAGACGCTTCAATATATTATGGGGCACAGTGAGATCGGTGTTACTTTGAACACTTATACGCATCTGGGATATGAAGATGCCGAAGAAGAAATGCAGAAAATAGTAGATGTAGCTTCTACGAAATCGACAACGCACCGTAAAAAGTGCGTGTCGTAAATCTTTTGAATTTACGACAGAATTTACGACAAATGATGGCAAAAACAAGGTAAAATAAGCGTAGTTATACTAAGAAATGGTTGGATTGCCTCTGTCGTAGAAATGCCGGAAGGTGGCGTAAAATCAAGGAAAATCAGCATTTTTAAGGAGTTTTAGAATATATGATTAAGGTACTATTCATCTGCCACGGCAACATCTGCCGCAGCCCCATGGCCCTCTACTATTTCCGCAGCCTGCTAAAGGAAAGAGGCCTGTCCGGTATAATTCAGGCAGATTCCGCTGCTACCTCCACCGAGGAAATCGGTAATCCTGTACACCACGGAACCCGCGCCAAATTAAAGCAGGCCGGCATTCCCTGCGAAGGGCACCGGGCAAAGCAGATGACGAAGGCAGATTATAAATCTTTTGATTACCTGATTGGCATGGACAGCTGGAATATCCGCAACATGCAGCGTATTGCAGGCGGTGATCCGGACCACAAGATTTTTAAGCTTATGGAATTTACCGGTTCCGGAAGGGATGTGGCCGACCCTTGGTATACGGGTGACTTCGACACCACCTGGTCCGACGTGACGGAGGGCTGCGCTGCGCTGCTGGATTATATATCAGAGCGTCTTTAAACATTACTCTGCCTTCCTTACTGACAGCTTATACGGTTGCCCCGTTTGTCTCTATGACACGGCGGTACCAGTGAAAGCTGTCTTTTTTTATGCGCTTAAGGCTGCCTGTCTCATGCTCATTCCTGTCCACATACAGAAATCCGTACCGCTTTCTAAAGCCTTCATGGGAACTGAGCAAATCCATAAAGGACCAGGGCGAATACCCCATTAGCTCCACGCCGTCATCCAGCGCCTGTCTGCATGCCTGGATGTGCCTTCTCAGATAGTCAATTCTGTAACTGTCATGCACCTTTCCATTTTCTGTAAGGATATCGGCTGCCCCCAGACCATTTTCAGTTATGAGAAGGGGAAGCCGGTATTTCTGGTAATAACGGTTCAACACAATCCGAAGGCCCATTGGATCAATCTGCGCCCCATACTCTGTCGAAACCAGATGAGGATTTTTCACATGGGAAAAGTATCCATACTGGTCAAAATCCACCTCATTGCCCGGAAAGCATCGTTCCCCTACAGGATGAATCTCATCTGCCGGAAGATACCTGACGCAAAGTGTCCTGTAATAGTTGACAGCAATGTAATCAGAAACGCCCCATTTGAGTATCTCCTCATCCCCATCCTCCGCGGACGGCATAATATTACGCTCTTTAAGATACCACCTGTAGTATCCCGGATATCTGCCATATTGATGCATGTCCAGACAGTATTCCGCCTTAAACCAATCATTGTTCGCCGCAGCCCACACATCCTCCGGACAGGGTGTTTCCGGATAGGTACAGCAGGACGACACAGCCGGTCCTATCTTTCCTCCGGAAACCAGCTCATGGCATGCCTTTACGGCCAGGGCATGGGCCAGAAACATATGATAATCCATCTGGGCCCTGAGCCGGTCTGCCTCCCATTTATCCGCGGCATCAATATTCATCCTCTCATCCACACGCACCATCAGGTTCTGTTCATTGTGGACCTGCCAGTATTTAACCCGGTCGCCAAAAGCCCTGAAGCATATCCTGGCATACCGTTCAAAGGCCAGGACACACCGGCGTGATTCCCAGCCATTGTATTTTTCCGCCAACGCGTAGGGCAGGTCAAAATGGTACAGGGTGACAAAGGGCTGGATTCCCCTTGACAGCAAGCAGTCAATGATTCTGTCATAGAATTTAATCCCCTCCTCAAGGACGGCTCCATCGCCATCCGGTATGATTCTGGCCCACGCAATGGAGAACCTGTACATTTTGAGCCCAAGCTCTGCCATGTAATCAATGTCCTCCTTCCAGTGATGATAGAAGTCACTGGCCACCTTAGTATCTGCCTGTATATGGGAGTGTTTAAAGGAATTGAAATCTGCCACTGTCATCCCTTTTCCTCCCAGATTCCATCCCCCCTCAATCTGAAATGCGGATGATGAAGCCCCCCACAAAAATCCTTCCGGAAATTCTGTCGTTTTCTGATGCATTGTTTCCCTCCTGCAGTTAATTCTTTTCCCATGATGTTTCCTCTGGTTCCTGGTCCATATCCTCAAATCCCAGCAGCATTGTCAAAATGGCAGATCCGAAGAATGATATACCGATACCGGCCAGATAAAAGAGGAATTTTTTCATTCCAAAAGCAGCATAGGTTGCCAGTGTAAGAATACCGTTATTTGCAAAAGCATCCCCGTACACCTCTCCCGCCCCCATGACAGCCCCTCCTGCGGCTCCGCATATAACCGCGTAAATCATAGGACGTTTAAGTCGCAGGTTACACCCATAGATGGCAGGCTCTGTTATGCCGCAGACAGAGGCTGCCACTGATGCCGATGCCGCCACTGCTTTTAGCTTCCTGCTTCTGGTCCGCATCATAACTCCCAGGGCAGCCCCGCCCTGAGAAAAATTCGCAGCCCCTGCAAATGCAAGCAGGTTTTGCCGGCCGTTCAGTGCCACATCCTGGATTCCAATGGGTACCAAGGCTCTGTGGGCTCCAAAAATAACAAACACACACCACATGCCTCCAATGAAACCGCCGCACAAAACAGGGCTTATTCCCATAAGGCCTGTGTAGATAAAATGAATTATATTTCCCAGATAAATTCCTACCGGCCCAAACACCATAAATACCGCAGGCACCATTACCAGCAGGGAGAGCCCCGGTACCAGAATAATTTTCAGGACCTCCGGTATCACCCGCTCCAGAAACCGCTGTACATAAGCCAGGATAAACACACCTATTATAATAGGAATGACTGATGATGTGTAATTGGCCCTGGTCAATGCCACTCCCAGCATACGGATACGTTCCTCTCCCGCCATGAGACTGAGAATAGAGGGGTAACACATGGTTCCCCCCAGAGCCATGGCCACAAATTCATTGGCCCCAAACACCCTGGCGCTGGTATAGGCCAGGATGATTGGCATAAAATAGAAAATCGCATCCGTGGCAGCCAGCAGGATTACGTAGGTATGGTTCCCTGTAATATCAATGCCCTGATTGGATGCCAGCATCCTGGCTATGGTCAGGAATCCTTTCAAAAGGCCGGATGCAGCAATGGCAGGTACCATAGGCGTAAACATGGAGGAAACCGTCTGAATCATTCTGTTTCCCAAATGATTTCCCGGTGTGTTTTTCTCTCTGTCCTTACTGTCCCTATGATAAACCTTTTCTCTTTTTTCACCTGCTTTTCTTTCTGTGCCGGTCATTTCCTTCAGCAGGTCATATATCCGGCCCACCTTTGTCCCCATGACAACCTGGAACTGGCCGCTGCTTTCCACAACCGCTATCACACCTTCTATCCGCTCTATCTTACCGCGCTCTGCCTTTTCCGGATCCCTTAATTCAAACCGGAGTCTGGTAAAACAGTGTGTCATCTCCCTGATATTCTCTGCCCCGCCTATGTGAAACAAAATCTCGTTAGCTGTTTCTTGATAATTCATCCCCTGCTCCTTCCAAGATTCCACAATCTCTTCCATATTTATAATATGGCTGTCAGAAGCGTATTTCATCCAGCTAATTCTGACGAGATTTTTCCTCCAGAAATGCATGGACCTCCAGAGATGCACCATCTGTTTTAAGTGTTATGGCTCCCTTTTTACCAGTTTCCAGAACCACAATCCCCTGCCTCCTGAAACGCTCCATTGTCTCCGGCGACGGATGCCCATAAGAATTTTCCTTTCCATAGGAAACCACAGCTAATTGAATCCTCAATCGGTCCAGAAATACCTCCGATGAAGATGTCCTGGAACCATGATGGGCAGTTTTCAATATCTGTACATGATTCAAATGTATATCCTGCAGGGTCCCCTCCTGTTCTGCCAGTCTGACCAGGCTGCTCTCCTGTCCTTCCCCCATATCACCTGTAAACAACATATGAAATCCCTTATAATCCCCGCACAAAACCAGAGAATGGCTGTTTCGGTCCTTGCCGCCAAAATCTTCACCGGCATACAGACAGGTAAGCGTCAGCTCCCCTGTTTCCACCCAGTCTCCGGTTTTCATATAAACCACATCTGCCCCTTCTCTCCTGGCCAGTGCAGTCAGATTTTCATATACCTCCTCCCCCTTTCCCATCACCGGCAGCACCAGGGTACCTATCCCTATGTCCTTTGACTCCTCCAGCAGGTACATAAGACCGTTTATATGGTCGCTGTCTCCATGGCTTACCACCGCGTAATCAATCCATGATATTCCCCGGCTTTTTAAATATGGCTCCAGCACAATATCCCCCAGTTTTTTCTGGCTGCTGCTGCCTCCATCTATGAGCACCGCCCTCTTGCCAGTCCTGAGCAGCAGGCCGTCCCCTTGTCCCACATCCAGACAAACAACTTCCAGTCCTTTTACGGGACGCGGGACCAAAGCCGCAAAACTAAGAGCATAAATCCCAAAGAAATACAATAAAATCATTGGTTTACAACTGATGGAGGATACACGTGTACGAAAATGGCTTACTGTCAGATGATCGTTGCACCTTGCAGGAGATTTTGCCCGAATAAAGGCGCTCCGGCCCCTGATACAAAACAGCACAACTGCTGTTCCCATTGCGTGTATGCCAAAATACATTACCAGACTGCCCGGCGACGGACGCCCCAGCACCAGACTGTATCCGGGCAGCCCTTCCGCAAATTCGCACAGCAGCTCATAAAACCTCAAAATATAATGTCCGGCTCCCACTGCTGCCACCCCTCCCTGAATCCAGAAGCTTCCCAGCACAATCCCCAGAATACCCGAATACATTAAGATAGAAACAAGAGGTATAACCAGAAGATTTAAAAAAATGCCATAAAGCGGATGCTGAAAATAGTGGTACAGCACAATGGGCGTAAGTACAATTTGTACGCTCAAGCTGATAAGAAGGGTCTTTTCCCACGCCCGCTCCAATTCAAGGAATGACTGCATCCATCCTCCCAATCCGCTGATCGCCAGAACTGCCCCAAAGGACAATTCAAATCCGCTGTGGTACAGCAGATAGGGCTGTCTGCACAGAAGAATTAAGGCTGCCGCTCCCAACGCCGACAGGGTGTCGTAGCTTCTTCCTTTAACCGCCGCCAGCCACAGGCATACTATCATGATAACTGCCCTTATGGCGGAGCCGGAACTGCCTGTCATTATTCCATAGCTGATAACAAGAACAGCAGATATCATCCCGGCCTTGCCATATCCGGCTCCGGCCCGGCGAATCATCAGGTAAATCCCTCCGCCGATAATAGCCAGATGCTGTCCGCTGACAGCCAGAAGATGTGAAATTCCGTTGCGCTGGTACATATCCCGCATCTCCGGATTCATATCAGATGTATCTCCCAGAAGCACGGCTTTAAATACAGCCACATCCTCCGGCATGCATATCTTTTCAAGTACACCGGCACATTGCATCCGAAACTCTGCGATTCCCTTGTAATAAGGGATTGCCTCTCCTCCCGCCACTGCCAGGTTCTCCCCGTACAGCCTGCATGCAATTCCCTTTGTTCGGTAATAGGTCCTGAAATCAAATTCCCCGGGATTTCCCGGACCTTCCACCGGAGCCAGCTTGCCTCTCACCTGTACTTTTACCCCCACGGCCAGCTCTCCCCCTGAGTCAGAGTCATTCTTCTCCGTTGTCCTGTTCTCCGCATACACCACCATCCTCCTGAACTTCCCAGTCCTCCTTCCCGCCTCAGCCGTCACCTCCTCCAACACAAGTGTAACCGTATCTTCCTTTTGTTCCGCTTTTTTTATTACTCC
>OBZK01000494.1_pt1 | contig 28703 bp, 23 predicted proteins | sample 1495511 | NCBI WGS metagenome assembly OBZK01 (sample SAMEA2580233, study PRJEB22360) | human gut metagenome | biome: human gut; feature: human-associated habitat; material: faeces | place: Denmark | collected 2008/2010
TTACAAAGGCGTGGATGGATGGCTCCATGGCCTTTATCCTCGCCAGAGATGCTTCTGCTGCCTGGACCGCAGTGATATCCCCTGACTGAATTCTTCTTCCCAGCTCCAGGGCTGTCATATCTGATATGCTCATGTTCCCATTCCTCCTATCCTACGGTCTTAGGCACTTTGAATGCTCCGTCCTTTTGCTGGGGGGCGTTGGAGAGAATCTGGTCCCTCTGGTCCGTTCCTGTGACCACATCCTCCCGGAACACGTTATGCACCGGAAAAACGTGGGACATAGGCTCCACGCCCTGTGTGTCCAGTTCATTTAACTTATCTATATAATCCAGCATCCTTCCCATGTCCTTCTTTGCTTCCTCCTTTTCCTCCGGGGAAAGTTCCAGCTTTGCCAGGATGCCTACATACTCGATTGTCTCGTCACTTATAATATTTGCCATGATTCCTGCTCCTCTCAGTCATTTTCCTGTCCCTATGGCTCCAGCCTGGTCACATCTCTTGGGAACAGTGACGCCTCCCTGACATTCTGTTCATCCAGAAGCCTCATGGTAAGGCGTTCCAGTCCAATACCCAGGCCGCCGTGGGGCGGCACGCCGTATTTGAAAATCATAAGATAGGAAGCAATGTCCTCCGGATCCATGCCCCGCTTCTCCATCTTGGCTGTGATTTCTCTGTAATCATGAATCCGCTGTCCGCCGGTGGTCACCTCCAGCCCCCGAAACAAAAGGTCAAAACTCAGAGTGAATCTGGGGTCTGCCGGGTCGTCCATGGCATAGAAGGGCCGTTTTTTGGAAGGGTAATGTGTGACGAACACAAAATCGCTTCCATACTCTTCCTGGAAATACCGTCCTATGAGCAGCTCCTCCTCCGGCTCCAAATCGTAGGGGTTGCGTATCTTCCTGTCATATTTTCTTGAAACAAGTTCCTTTGCCTGGTCAAACCGGACCGCTGGAATCCGTCCCACCTCCGGCAGGGTCACACCCAGCATATCCAGCTCCTTCTTATAATCCTGCTCCAGAAGTTTCATGACATACTGGAGCATTCCCGTTTCCATATCCATCACGTCCCGGAAGCTGTCGATATATCCCATCTCGAAATCCAGGCTGGTGTATTCGTTGAGATGCCGGGTGGTATTATGTTTTTCAGCCCGGAACACAGGCGCTGCCTCAAACACCCTGTCGTATACGCCCACCATGGTCTGTTTGTAAAACTGGGGACTCTGTCCCAGCTCTGCCTTCTTATTAAAATATTCCAGTTTAAATACGTTGGAGCCGCCCTCTGCTCCCCTGGCCACGATTTTAGGAGTGCGTATCTCCGTAAAATCCCTGCTTAAAAGATAATCCCTAAATCCCCTTACAATGCCTTCCTGAATCTTGAATTTGGCCCGCTCCCGCACGTTGCGCAGGGAGATGGGGCGCAGGGAAAGCTTTGTCTCCAGGGATGTGTTCAGCTTCCATTTGCTGACCGCAAGAGGCAGGGGCTCTGCCGGCCGGGACAGCACCCGGATTTCCTTTAACCGTATCTCAAAACCCTGGGGCGCCCGTTCCTCGGCCTTTACAACACCCATCACCTCCACGGCGCTCTCTTCCTTCAACTCCCTGATGTCAAAATCCGTAATCCCGGCCTCATATACACACTGCACCAGCCCCCGGGACTTGCGAAGGATGACGAAGGCCACCTCGCCCATATGGCGTATGGTATGAACAGCCCCGTTCATCCGTATTTCCTTGCCCTCATATTCCCCTTCAAGCACTTCCCTGATATCCAGGACCCTCTTCTCCTTAACTCCGTTCACAAATTCCATGGCACTCTCTCCTCGCTATGAGCACTTGACATCTGTCTTTTAGATGTCTAGTGCGATGCATGTCACTGGCACTTGGCAGGCGTATTTTGACTGCCTAGTGCAGTGATTCGCTATGAGCACTTGACATCTGTCTTTTAGATGTCTGGTACAAACTGGATTTCGGTTCCGGTTGATTTTCTTTTCCATGGACATAAGCCGGCTGTCTGGTCCACAAATAAAAAAACGCCCCGGAACACAGTAACTGCATTCCGGGACGGGATTCAATTCAGACATTTCCCGCGGTACCACCCGCATTGAGACCTGGTCCCGCAGCAAACTGCCCTGCGCTTCCAGCTCCCCTCTCTATGTACGTAACGTGTACAACGGATATACCTACTATCAGCCGTGTCCTGGCCGCTTCGATATACCAGCTCCAGAGTGTTCCCTTAGCCCAGTCCTGCCCGGCGGCGCTCTCAGTCGGTGACGCCCCCTTCCTGTCACATTTCTCAGGCCAGAGTCTCTTTCATTGCTGTTGATTATTTATTTACTAAAATAGTACATCACTGATTCAAAGTCAAGGGCAAATATTTCTCCGGGATGAATTTTAGATAATTTCACAATAAATATGTCCATGTCTGAATATTTATTGTAACAATTGAAACTGTCTGCCGTCATTCCATAAAACGGATGGAAAGCAGGTCCCGGCATGTCATATTTTTACTCCGCTCTGCATAGACTGCAATATGGAAACTACTATACATATAAAGGAGCTCATGATGTTATCCATCCATGATTTTCATTATTCCTCCGATGCACCCTATCCACCCATCAAAGCAGAGTCCGGGAATCCGGCCTATGCAAGGGTGATGTTGGACAACATAGGCGGAAGCAATTCAGAGATGTCCGCCATATCCCTCTATGTCTTCAACCAACTGATTACCGGATACTATCCCGATGTCAGCGCCGTATTCCACAAGGTCAGCATCGTGGAAATGCACCATCTGGAAATATTTGGCAAGCTGGCCCAGCAGCTGGGAGAGGAGCCGCGGCTGTGGACCCAGCACGGATGTAAGAAGATATACTGGTCCCCCAGCTACAACCAGTATCCCGGAGATCTGCGGACCCTGATGCGCAATGTTATCGACGGAGAAAAGGCAGCCATCAGCAAGTACCAGCACCAGATTTCCTACATACGGGATGAAAATATCACCGAAAACTTAAGGCGTATTATTCTGGATGAACGGCTGCATGTGGAAATTTTTGAAAAGGTTTACGGAGCGTATTGTTCCTGACCGCCCTTAAGCATGGCGTATATTGGTAAATTCCGATATCTCCCTGCTGACCGTGCATAAATCATCCGCATCCATGTCGTGAATGTTGTCATGTCCTGTAATCCTGGCAAATGTCTTTATCTCCTCCAGGGATACCCTGAGGAAATTAGCCACTCTCTGCGCGGCAGCGTCCTCCTTGAAGCGGCTGCGCAGTTTCTCGTCCTGGGTTGCCACTCCCACGGGACACATTCCGGTGCCGCATATGCGGTACTGCTGGCAGGCGGCTGCCATCAAAGCTGCAGAAGCAATGGCCACCGCGTCCGCTCCCATAGCCAGTGCCTTTGCAAAATCAGAGGATACCCGCAGGCCGCCCGTTATCACCAGCTGGGCCCTGCAGCCTGCCTGGTCCAGGTATTTCCTGGCCCTGTAAAGGGCGTAAATCGTGGGTACGCTGGTGGAATCCCTGACAATCTTGGGGCTGGCTCCGGTTGCCCCTCCCCTGCCGTCTATGGTAATAAAGTCAGGTCCGGCATAGACGCAGAATTCCAAATCCTTCTCAATTCTTCCCGCTGCAATCTTTATGCCGATGGGCCGTCCGCCGGATACGAGACGCAGCCTGTCCACCAGGGCCTTCAAATCCTCTTTGGTGTCAATGCCCGGAAAGCGCGACGGACTGATAACATCCTGTCCCAAGGGTTTATTCCTTATGGCCGCGATCTCCGGCGTCACCTTGCCTCCGGGCAGATGGCCTCCCATGCCCGGCTTTGTGCCCTGCCCGATTTTTATTTCAATGGCGTCTGCTTCCCTCAGGTTCTCGTCTGTCACACTGTACTGGTTTGGAACATATTCAAATATATACTTGTAGGCCGCCGCCTTCTCCTCCGGCAGTATGCCGCCCTCGCCGGAGCACATGGCTGTGCGGGCCATGGCGCTTCCCCTGGACAGCGCTGTCTTTGTTTCCCTGGAAAGTGCTCCAAAGGACATGTGGGAAATATATACCGGATGGTCCAGCACCATGGGCTTGGCCGCGTGTTTTCCTATAATGGTTTCTGTTTTTACCGGAGCATGTTCATCAAGCGGCATGGGATTCAGCTGGGCCCCCAGAAACAGGATGTCATCCCAGCTTGGCATGGGCATCTGGGTTCCCATGGCTGCAATGATGGACTGTCCCTTTACAGCCATCTCATGAATTTCGTCCATATAGCGGGCATCGGTCTGTGTCCTGGCATACTCAGGATCATAGGCAGCAGCCTCCCCTGTACTGCCGCCGCAGTCCTGGCATGATTCCCGGGTTCCGTCTTTTTTAACGGGCTTCTCCTTTTCTCTGTCCGGAGCCTTGGCACCGGCCCCTCCATCCTCTGCCTTCACCAGCTTATCGGCTGTGACCATGCACACGGGACAGACTTTTAAATCAGATACAGGAACTCCCTCCTTCTCCTCATCATAAATTGAACCACAGAATCTGCAACGGTATACTGCCATTATGTTTCCCCCTTCTCTAAATTATTGTCAATAATAGTAATTATTACTGTTTTAAATATAGCACAAACAACCCACAATGTCCAGCGTTTTATGCCCCTATATGTCATTGACTTACCATAATAAGTAATGTTACAATATCTTTTATGCACAAACGAGAAAGGAAGTCGCACTACATGTCACAAGAAAACAAAATGGGCGTTATGCCCATTAATAAGCTGCTTATATCCATGTCCCTGCCCATGATTATCTCCATGCTGGTGCAGGCCCTGTACAACATCGTGGACAGCGTGTTTGTATCCATGATAAACCAGGCTGCCCTGACTGCGGTGTCCATGGCATTTCCCATCCAGAACCTGCTGATTGCAGTATCCGCCGGAACCTGTGTGGGCGTCAACGCCCTGCTGTCCCGTTCCCTGGGAGAAAAAAATTCAAAGGCGGCCAATCTGGCTGCTGCCAACGGCCTGTTTTTGGCCTTCTTAAGCTTCCTGGCCTTTGCAGTATTCGGCCTGTTCGGATCCAGGCTGTTTTTTGAAAGCCAGACAAACAACCCGGTCATCATTGAATACGGCGTACAATATCTCCAGATTGTCTGCATTTTCTGCTTCGGGCTTTTTGGGGAAATGATGTTCGAGCGGATTCTCCAGTCCACGGGCCAGACCTTTTACTGTATGATTACACAGGGCACCGGGGCCATCATCAATATTATACTGGACCCCATTCTTATCTTCGGCCTGTTTGGAGTGCCGAAAATGGGAATCCAGGGAGCTGCCGCAGCCACTGTATTCGGCCAGATTGTGGCCATGTTCCTGGCCCTCATCCTGAACCACACCAAAAACAAGGAGGTGCGGATTAATTTCCGTTCCTTCACCCCTAACTGGAGAACTATTTCCATTATCTACCAGGTAGGCGTTCCCTCGATTATCATGCAGTCCATCAGCTCTGTCATGACCTTTGGGATGAATAAAATCCTGATTGGATTTTCCGAGACAGCCGTAGCCGTATTCGGAGTATATTTCAAGCTTCAAAGCTTTATCTTCATGCCTATATTCGGACTGAACAACGGCATGATACCCATTGTGGCCTACAACTACGGGGCCCGCAGTAAAAAGCGCATCATGGAAACGGTCTGGCTGAGCATCGGCATTGCAGTGGGCATCATGCTCATCGGACTGATGGTGTTCCACCTTATGACGCCCCAGCTGCTCATGCTCTTCCAGGCAGACGAGGAGATGCTGGCCATCGGCGTTCCTGCCCTGCGGATTATCAGCCTCAGCTTCCTGTTCGCAGGATACTGCATCATCGTGGGATCCGTGTTCCAGGCCCTGGGCAACGGCGTATACAGCCTGATTATATCCGTGGCCAGACAGCTTGTATGTATCCTCCCCCTGGCCTGGTTTTTTGCCCGAACCTTTGGACTGCATGCAGTGTGGCTCTCCCTGCCTCTGGCTGAAATCACCTCTGTGGTGCTCAGCTCCATCCTGTTCCGCAAGATTTATCTGGATAAGATAAAGCCTCTGGGACAGGCGGCTGCCTGACGGATGCCGGCTGCTGATTTATGTTTGACTCACCCATATACGAAACGGGCTGTCCGGGAACAGATTATATTCCCGAACAGCCCGTTTGCCGTCCTGATCTTACTGCCTACTCTGCCGCATAATTCAATCTCACCGTAATATTGGCAGTCTTATACCGGGAGCTGGTGTCCAGGTACCCGTCGTAGCTGTAGGATTCCGACCCGGAATTCTTTGCCGTAATCTGGAACACGCCCAGAGTGGCGCTTAACAGCTTTCCCGCCTTTGCCCCTGAACCAGCAGACATAATGTCAATGCGCTCCTTTGCATTGGCAGTGGCCTTCTCAATCAGGTCCAGCTTCACCTCATCCAGCTTGGTATAATAATACTCCGGCAGCTCAGACTCGAACTCCACCCCTGATTCGATCAGCTTAGTGATATCCCTGGAGATATTCTCCACCTTGTCAATATCATAGGATGAAACCGTCAGACTCTGGGTCAGGTCATATCCGTCCGTCTCATCTCCCAGGTACTTGCCCTCCTCATCGTATCTGGATGTATAGGTCTGGGAAATATTCACGGAACTGAATATCATCTCATCATCCGCCACCTGGTTTTCCTCCAGATACTGTCTCACCAGTTCCGCATCCTTCTTGATGATGGCGTAGGCATCCCTGGGCGTATCGCCGTGGACAGAAAAGCTGCCTCTCCACACAATCAAATCCGACTCAAAATCACAGCTGGCAGAACCGGTTGCCGTGATTCCGCTTCCCCCGCCGCTCTTCTTATAATCCACCAGTCCGCCTGTAAAGATGCTGACGCAGATAATGGCGCTGAGTGCCGCGATGATGGCGATAATCACAGACCTGGCCTGAGCCATGAAGCCTGTCTTTTCTTTTTTCTCCTTGTTCTCTTCCAATCTCTCACAAACCTCCTTTTATATACATGTTCCTGCAAACCTGCACGCCCGGCGCAGGATGTGGTGGTTTTAGTATAGCATGTAAAAGGCGGAAGAGACCTGACGGCTTTCTTAATATTTACGGTCAAAATAGCAGGAAGCAGAAAACAGGCGCTGTATCACTCCCCTATCAGGACATCCAGCCGTTTCAGGGCCTCTATGTATATCACCATGGCATTGGTAAGGTTTTCAATCTTCACACACTCATCCGGCTGGTGACCGCCGCCGCGGCCCGGAGGGCAGGGCTTTTTCTGTCCTCTGATGCCCGGCCCAAAGGCGACCGCGTTAGGCAGTTTTCTGGCGTAGGTGCCTCCGCCCATGGAATAAGCCTTTGTCTCTGTCCCCAGCACCTGGCGGCACAGGGCGGTCAGCTCTTTTACCACCGGGCTTTCCGGATCAATGACACAGGGCGGGTTATCCCGGCTCCAGTCCAGAATCCATCCGTATTTCCCGGCTTGTGCGCTCATCTGCTTTACCAGTGCTTCCGCGCCTGCAGTCACCGGATAACGGATATTAAAATTCTGGATGAACCGTCCTCTCTCTGTCCTGGCCATGCCTCCCACCAGGGTAAGCCTGCCGGACAGCCCATCCTCAAAGGCAATGCCCATACCTTCCCCGTAATAATCAGCAAATCCCTGGTCCAGGAACCGGAAGCAGGCCTGTTCCTCCTCTGTCAGGAAGGGGGCTTTGGCCAGCATATGGGCCAGCTTCACCGCCGCGCTGTCAGAACCCTCGGGAAAGGCGGCATGTGCTGTTTTCCCGGCAGCCTTTATAACGATCTGGCTGCCGCCCTCTACGGTAAAATCCTGGGGGTTATCAAGGCTGTCCACATAATCCCGGACCGCATCGCAGCTTGTCCGGTTCAGCCATACCCGTGCCTCTGCCGGAACCGCATTGGACGCCACTCCGGCCGAAAAACCGGTCACATGGCCCTCCGGTATGGCGCATGAAAATTCCCCTTCCAGGATTCCCTTTTCCCCGTAACACACTGGAAATGAGGCATCCGGAGTAAAGGAAAATTCCGGCGCAGGATAATGGGAGGTATAGTACTCAATGTCCTCCATCCCCCGCTCTTCACTGCATCCCAGATACAGCCGTATGGTGTGTTCCAGCGGGACTCCCTGTTCTTTCAGATATTTCATGCTGTAGAGCGCGGCAGCAGCAGGCCCCTTGTTGTCCGCGCTTCCCCGACCGTACAGCCAACCGTCCTTTATCACAGGTTTGTAGGGCTCTGTCGTCCATCCGTTTCCCTCATGCACCACATCCAGATGGACAAAAATGCCTATTTCCTGTCCTGTCCGGCCCGGCATGAGAATACTTCCGCATCGGTAATCATGGTTTTCCGTCTCAAAGCCCATTTGCTTCCCTATCTCCAAAGCTTTGTCCAATACCATGGCGCAGCCCTCCCCGTAGGGATGCTCCCTTGTTCCCGGTTCGCTGACACTGCGTATTTTCATGAGCTCCATGGCGGTATCCAGCATATTTTCTCTCTGGGACAATACCCATTCTTTTACATCCATATCCTTATTTTCCTCTATTCATAGCAGTTCAGACGGCACATCATCCTGCCGTCTGAATTTCTGCTTTTATTCATCATACAGATGACAGGCCACAAAATGCCTGTCCCCCACATCCTTTAATTCCGGCACCTGGACACGGCATTTTTCCGTTGCATACCGGCATCTGGTGTGGAACCTGCAGCCCTGGGGCGGGTTAAAGGGGCTTGGCACATCCCCCTCCAGATGGATTTTGTTGTACTCAATATCCATATCCGGAATGGGGATAGCCGAGAGAAGGGCCTGGGTGTAGGGATGTTTTGCGTCTTCATACAGCGCCTTCTTGTCTGCTATTTCCATCACATTTCCCAGATACATGACCATGATCCGGTCACAGATATACCGCACCACGCTCAGGTCATGGGAAATGAACAGGTAGGTCAGGTCCAGCTCCTTCTGAAGATCCATCATCAGGTTTAACACCTGGGCCCGGACCGATACGTCCAGGGCTGATACAGGCTCATCGCACACCACGAATCTTGGGTTGAGCACCAGGGCCCTGGCAATAACGATTCTCTGCCGCTGGCCGCCGGAGAACTCATGGGGATAGCGGTTCATGAATTCCAGCGGAAGCCCCACCTTATCCATAATTTCAATCACCCTGGCTTCCTTTTCCTCCTTTGAACCCATGGCAAATACATCCAGCGGGGCGCAAATCAGCTCCCTGACCGTCATACGCGGATTCAGCGAGGAATAGGGGTCCTGAAATATAATCTGGAGCTCCCTGCGCATCTGGCGCATCTCTTCTCTGCCGTATTCCGCCAGGTTCTTTCCCCTGTAAACCACCTGTCCCTCCGTAGGTTCATGAAGGCGCAGTATGGTCCTGCCCAGAGTGGACTTGCCGCAGCCCGACTCCCCCACCACGCCCAGGGTTTCCCCGTACTCCATGGAAAAGCTGACTCCGTCCAGGGCCTTTACCGCCCGCGGCTCCCTGCCCCTGCGCTTCTTGCCGGAGAAAAAGTATTTTTTTAAATTTCTGACTTCCAGAATTGTCTCGTTGCCGCTCATACCTTTTCCTCCTTAAGATTCTCATACTTCCAGCAGCTCACCTTGTGGCCGTCATCCGTGATATACACCGGCGGCTGGTGCTCCCTGCATTTGTCCATAGCCTGGAGGCACCTGGCGCAGAACCTGCATCCCTTTGGCATCCTGTCCAGGGACGGCACCGTACCGTCAATGGAAAACAGGCGGTCCAAATCCTTGTCAAGGCGGGGGATGGAGGCCAGAAGGCCCTGTGTATAAGGATGCATGGCCTCCTTGAATATCTGTCTGGCGCTTCCGTACTCCATGACCTTGCCCGCGTACATGACCATGATGTAGTCAGCCATCTCAGCCACCACTCCCATATCATGGGTGATAAGGATAATGGAAGCATTGATGTTCTTCTTCAGCTCCACCATCAGGTCGATAATCTGGGCCTGGATGGTTACGTCCAGCGCCGTGGTGGGCTCATCCGCTATCAGTAGGGATGGACTGCAGGACAATGCCATGGCAATCATAACCCTCTGCCTCATTCCCCCTGACAGCTGATGGGGGAATTCCTTCAGCCTCTGCTCAGGAGAAGAGACACCAACCTTTGTAAGAATATCCAGAGCCTGCTTTTTTATCTCGTCCTTTGAAAGACTGCTGTGTACGGAAATGGTCTCCTCCAGCTGTCTTCCTATGGTGAGCACAGGATTTAAGGATGTCATGGAGTCCTGGAATATCATGGATATCTCCCTGCCTCTTATCCGGCACATCTCCTTATTCCCTTTTTTGGCAATATCCTCGCCCTTATAAAGGATTTCACCGCCTGCCACAGAACCCACTGCATGGGGAAGCAGCTGCAGGATGGACAGGGAGGTGACGCTCTTGCCGCAGCCGGACTCCCCTACAATACCCAGGGTATCGCCCTGTTTTACGGAAAAGCTCACATCGTCCACAGCAGTCACGGTCCCCCTCTTGGTCCTGAACTGTGTCTTTAAATGTTTAACCTCTAATAATGGCTGTGCCATATTCTACCTCCTTTGCAGGGCCGGCACCGGGAATATCCCGGTGCCTTTGCTGCGTCATGACTATTCTACATGCCATTCCCAAACGGAACGGTTCAAAAGACTGTAATCCTCAAAGCATACATTGGAGATTTTCTTGTTGTAGGCAACCAGGTCCTTCTGGAAATACAGCCACACAAACGGACACTGTTCCCTGAGCATCATCTGATACTCATCATAGAATGGCTTCCTGTCCTCAAAGCTGAACTGGTTCAGGCCCTTTCTTCCCACCTCGCCCAGGGACGGATCCTCGTTCTGGGAGAAGTTATTCAGATGGCCCGGAGTCACGTTCATCACGCTCTCGCCCGGGTCGGGTGAACCGCCGGATCCAATCAGCGCAAAATCATACTCGCCCTTTCTTGCGGTGGACAGCAGGGTCGGGTGGTCTGTGGTGATAATTTCCACGTTAATGCCAATCTTTGCAAGGTCCTGCTGAATCATGGGCGCCGATTTCTCGCGCACCTCATTGCCCTTTGACACATTGAGGCGGTAGGTCTTGCTGGTATCAAATCCGGATTCCTCCACCATCTGTTTTGCCTTGTCCACATCATATGGGATGGGAAGAAGTTCTTCATTAAAGTATCTGTGGCTTGGAGCCAGGGGGCCCGGAGCCGGTACGCCTTCGCCCTTCATCAGGTTATTGACCAGGGCGTCGCGGTTAATGGCCATGTTTACTGCCTGGCGCACTTCCTGGGGAATGTTCTTGGTATTACAGGAAAGATACTGGTAACCCAGGGATTCCACTGCCTCTGTGGTCAGGTTTTCCTGCTGTCCCGCCATATCCCAGTCATTTAACGGGATATTGCCGATGCCTGCGCCGGCCACAATATCAATCTCTCCGTTCATCAGACCTGACAGAAGGTTGGATGCCGGCACGATTTTAACAACAAAGCGGTCGAATTCAGGCGCGTTGATGTGGTAATCCTTATTAGCCGTGAATTCCACGCGCTCGCCGGATATCTCAGACTCGTAGATGCATGGACCGGAACCAATGGGGGCTTTCCAGAAATCAGCTGCCAGCATGTCCTTCACAGGAATGTCCTCCAGACAGTGCTTTGGCAGGATGTAAAAATCGCGGAACATGATGTCCAGCATATAATCCAGGTTGGTGGGGTCCTTCAGTGTAAACTCTACTGTGTTGGCGTCAATGGCCTTCACGCCGAATTCCTCTCCTTCCACACGGATTCCGTCTTCCGTACCGGCAAAGGGAGCAACCTTGGAACGGCGGGCCACGCTGATGTCAGGGTTGGACATGAGTTCTGCGGTGTATACCACGTCGTCAGCCGTCACAGGCTGTCCGTCATGCCACTTGGCGTTTTTGTTCAGGTTAAATGTAATCTTGGTATGGGTCTCATCATCCATGGACCAGGAATCTGCCAGACGGGGTTTAAAGGATCCGTCTGCCTTTACCACAATCAGCTTGTCAAAAATCAGCTCCAGCACGGCGTCCGTGTTGGCATTGGTGGTGTTAAAGGGAATCAGGGTGTCCCACGGGGCCGTCATGGCCATGGTTACGATTTTCTGTCCCTGGGAAGCAGTGTTCTCCTGGGCATTGCCGTCTGCACTGCCTTCCGCCTTGGCGTCCCCGCCTACGGCTGCTGTTCCTGTTGCGGCAGGGGCCTTGGTATCGCTGGGCGCTGAAGGCGCTGAACAGCCGGACAGTCCCATCATAAGACACAGGGCAAGAGCTGTCATTTTTGTTAAACGTTTTCTCATTACTATATCCTCCTTTTTATTCAAGCCTTTTCGGCATTGATTTTGAACTTATTTTCATGTATCTATTTGATCACCATTTTGGTGTCCAGGGCGTCCCTGGCTCCGTCTCCCAGGAAATTGATACAGAGCACGGTTATCAGCAGGGCCAGACCGGGCGGAAACCAGAGCCACGGTCTCTGGGAAAGCACGCTGATGGACTGGGCATCATAGAGGATGTTTCCCCAGGATGCCTGGGGCGCCTGGACCCCCATTCCCAAAAAGCTAAGGGCTGATTCCGTAATAATGGCCTGGGCCGCACGGAATGTAAATGAAATGAGCACCGGGGCAAAGGTGTTGGGCAGTATGTATTTTGTCAGAATAGTGCCGTCCTTTGTGCCGATGGCCCTGGCCGCCTCCACGTAATCCTGCTCCCTGGCCGACAGCACATTTCCGTAGATAAGCCTTGCGAACTTGGGCCAGCCCAGGACTCCGATAACAATGGTAACCGTGGCCACAGAGGGCCCCAGTACAGATACCAGCACCAGAATCAGAACCATGGCCGGAAACGACATGAACACATCCGCGCAGCGCATAATCAGCGTCTCGGCAATTCCCCTGTAGTACCCTGCCAGAAGTCCCAGGGGCACACCCACCGCCATACTGATGACTGCGGATATGATACCCACACTTAAGGATACCCGCCCTCCGTAAATGAACCTGGCGAAAATATCCCGCCCGATATCGTCTGTTCCCAGCCAATGAAGGGCGCTGGGCGCCGAACCGAACATCACCTCGTAATCCGATGTATACGGGTCCAGATGCAGTATGTAGGGCAGGGCAATGACCAGTATGATTTCCAGGGTCAGTACAAAAGCGCTTACCATGGCCGGTTTGTGGGCGCAAAAACGCTGGAGCACGTCATGAAAATAAGAATTTGCCGGAATATCCTTTAATCTTTCATCCTGTTTCATGTTCTCACCTTCCTTCTTCTTAATCATAACGTATCCTTGGATCCAACAGTCCGTACACCAGGTCTACCAGCAGGTTGCCCAATAACACCACAATGGCAATCACCACCGTGATGCCCATGATAACAGGATAATCCCTGGCATTGATGGACTGTACCATCAGACTTCCCAGCCCGGGCCATCCAAATATCTGCTCCGTCACAACCGCCCCTCCTATCAGGAAGGGAATCTGCATGCCGAACCAGGATACCAACGGAATCCATGCGTTTCTCAAAGCGTGGCGCACCAGCACCGACGGCTCATGAAGCCCCTTTGCCCTGGCCGTGCGGACATAATCGTCCTGGAGCACCTCCAGCATAGAGCCCCTGCACTGGCGTATGAGGCTTCCTATCTGCTGTATGGCCAGAACCACGGCCGGAAGCACCAGGTGGTGGAAGAACATGGGCCAGGTCCTGACTCCGGAGGAATCGTACATGCCGGAGGTAGGGAATAGCTTCACCTTGATGCAGAAGAAATATATCAGCACCAGTCCCGCGAAGAAATTCGGCATGGCGGACCCGATAAATGACAGTCCGGAAGAAATATAATCCCAGCCGGAGTAGGGCTTATAAGCCGACATGATTCCCAGGGGCAGGGCAATGATAATGGTCAGGGCCATGGCGCTTCCCGTAAGAATCAGCGTGGGCCCTATCCGCTCCAGAATCATATCCAGCACCTGGCCGTTGGTGCGGATGGACATTCCCATGTTTCCCTGCACCAGCTGCACCAGCCATCTGATATACTGGATGATAACCGGCTGGTCCAGTCCCAGTTCCTTACTCTTCCTTGCCATCTCCTCGGCAGTGGCATAAGGGTCGTTAAACAGGATTTCCAACGGCGAGCTGGGCGCCAGGGAGGCCACCACATACACCAGAATGGTGATACCCAAGAAGGTAGGGATTGCTGTCAACAGCCGTTTCGCAATGTACCTATAACGTTCCATCTGCATATCCTCCTCATTTCATATTTTAAAAATTCCGTTGCCAAATTTTTTATATTGGCCTATTATAATATTAAAAGCGATTCTCTCTCCCTTCGCTTATCTCAATGCAAAAAGGAGTTATACATGGACAACCAGTCACCGAAACTATCCTTAAAGGACACCGTATACCAGCAGTTAATCGAGCTAATCTGCCAGGGAAAGCTGCTGCCTGACACCCTGTTCACGGAAAACCATATGATATCCTACTTCGGGGTCAGCAAATCCCCTGTCAGGGAAGCCTTAATCCAGCTATGCCATGAAAATGTACTGAAAAGCATTCCCAGATGCGGTTATCAGGTGACTGCCATCAGCAGTAAGAATGTCCGCGATGTGACGGAGCTGCGTCTCTACCTGGAACTGTCCAGCCTCCCCAAGGTCATGGAGAACATCACCACGGCTGACATCGAAGAGCTGAAGCGCCAGAACCAGGTGCGCCTGGTAAATCCGGAAAAAAAGGATTTGTGGATAGCCTGGCGCAACAACTACCAGTTTCACATGACAGTGGTGCGCCTGGCAGGCAACGAGCAGGTGAACAATGCCATGGAGCAGGCCATGACCACCTACCGCCGGGCCTATGCCCAGCTGTACACCCTGAAAAAGGATGTAATTGCTGCCAATAAAGCCAGTTACCACGACTTCTTCGTGTCCAGCCTGGAAAGACACGACGTATTCTCGGCTCATGAGTATCTGAAAAAAGATATCCTGTTTATGGAGGATGAGCTGCTGGGGACCGGCATCACCACCTGATGGATGCCGGTTCCGGTTTTACCTCTTCTCCAGCTTTTCCACTGAGTCCACCACGCACCGGATGCGGTCATAGGCGATTTCCGTGGGAAGGGTGCAGTCTGAGCCCACGATAAAGGGCCTTCCCTTCATCTCCTCCAATACCTCGCTGGTATGTTTAAAGATTTCTTCCTCTGTCCCGGTGACCAGGACTCCGTGCCTGTCCGGGAATCCTCCCAGAATAATACTGTCACTGAAAAGCCCGGCGCCCTTTGTCAGGCTGAAATCATTTCCGTAAATCCCCCAGTTCACAATGGCCGGGTGCAAATCCTTATAGCGGTTAAAGTCAATATTGCTCTTGCATATGTGCAGCACATTGAAATCCGTGGTCTTTTTGATGTGGTCATACACCATTTTCTCGTAGGGGGCCACAAATTCCTCAAACTCTTCATCTGTAAAGAAATTCCGCTCTCCTCCCAGGGCCGCATAGAAGATTCCCTCCGCGCCGGCCTCCAGGGAACAATCTGAAAATTCCATAAGAGTCTCAGCCACGGTCCGGAACACCTTTTTCATCTCAGCCGGACGTTCCCGGCAGAATAAGGTAAGCTGGTATCCCATACTGGTGTAGTTGCCTGCAAAACCTGTCTCATGGAAGGCGGAGGCAATAAGGCCGTGGATGGTGGACATGATGGGATACTCTCCCTTTGCCTTGTCGGCTATCCTCTTGATAATTTCCATCTGGTCCTGGAAGATGGCATCCTTCCTGGAAAATCCCCTGAACTTGCTGATGTCGCCCAGCCGCTCAATTTTTGTATTCCCGTCATACAGGATATTTTCATTCATGATTTTCAGGATATCTGTATCCGTGGCCTTCATGAAGTCCAGATGGGCCTCAATGGCTTTCTCACCATGATGCATTTCTTCCGGAAAATGAAGCCAGAATCCCACAGGCGTCCTGTCCACCGGTTTTCCTTCTAATACATTTCTGATACGTTCCCTCTTTGTCATGGTTTCCATTTTGTTACTTCCTTTCCCTTTTTGATGCATGTATATGTATATTATTCTCTCTTCTGATATTATCAATAATATTATCAGTTAAGGGGTATGTCAAGCATTTTTTGTGTTATTTGGCTATTATTAATAAAACAATTCATTAAATTTGTACATTTATTCTATATCTAATATGTTTTATAATATTATCAGTACGGGATGATTTTTGAATGTGAGAAAGGAAATTTTATGAATATTTATGACCAGCGCATTGCAAAAGCAAGAAACCGCATGGAGGATGCCGGCATTTCACTGCTGGTCATCACGCCTTCATCTGATCTTATGTACCTTACAGGCTACTCAAAACCAGCCACGGACCGTCTGACCGCCCTGCTCCTAACCGAACACGACTCCTATTTCCTGTGTCCTGCCGTGGAAAAAAACTATTTAAAAGAGGTGGACTGCCAGGCAGCCCCCATTTTCTGGGAAGACAGCGGGGACCCATTTAAAAAAATGTACTCGGTCCTGTCCGCCGCTCCCGGCATATCCAGGAAATCCTGCATAAAAGCAGCTGTGGCAGGCAGAATGCAGAGCAGCTGCCTTATCCGGCTCATGGAACTGTATCCCGGCGTTTCATGGAACAATGCAGACAGTGTCCTGGTTCCCCTGAGGAAGAGCAAGACGCCGGAAGAGATTGCCGTAATCAGGAGAGCACAGGAAATGGCCGAGAGGGCCTTTGCCAGATTGCTGGAGAATGGCCTGGAAGGAAAAACAGAGCGCCAGTTGTCAGAACAGCTGATGAAACTGCGTCTGGAGGAAGGCTTTGACGCAGTGGGCCCCGGCCTCATTGCCTGCGGTCCGGGCAGCGCCTCCCCCCATCCCATCCTGTCGGACAACAAGGTACAGGCAGGAGACACGGTAATGTTCGATTTTGGCGGGACCTATAAGGGATATCATGCAGATATGACGAGAACCTGCGCCGTGGGATATGCATCAGATGAATTTAAAGAGGTGTATTCCATTGTTCTGGAAGCCCACTTGGCTGTCCTGAAGGCAGCTGCCCCGGGCACGGCCTGCCGTGATATGGACCTGGCAGGCCGCAGTGTCATAGAGCGGGCAGGATATGGGGCATACTTCACCCACAGGCTGGGCCACGGCATAGGGCTGGATATTCATGAGCCGCCCTTTGCCTCAGCCAGCGAAGAAGGTGTATTGGAAACCGGAAATGTAATCTCCAATGAGCCAGGCATCTACCTGCCTGGACAGTTTGGCATACGTATAGAGGATTTAATCGTGATAACGGAAAAAGGCTGTGAATCCCTTAATACCATGACAAAGGAACTGATGATTGTTTAGAAGGATGGCCGGAAATCCGTATGAATGGCCGGAGGCAGGTACGGATACCGGGGCTATGGGCATTACTGCCCTCTCTTCCACTTCTTGATTTCCTCCAGCCTGCCTTTTACAGGTTCTTCCGCGCCCTGGTCCGTAGGATGATAATACTCCCTTTCGGCCAGGGAGTCCGGCAGGCACTGCATCCGGGCTATCTTTTCCTCTGTATCATGGGCATACACGTAGCCGTCGCCATAATGCAGATCTTTCATGAGTCCGGTAGGAGCATTGCGAATGGTAAGGGGCACCGGCTCAGCCAGCATGTTCTGGGCGTCTGTCCTGGCGGATTCATAGGCCATATAGGCAGAATTGGATTTAGGCGCCATGGACAGGTAAATCACGGTATGGCTCAGATGTACATTACACTCAGGCATTCCCAGAAAATGACACGCCTGGTAAGCAGACACTGCCAGCGTCAGAGCCTGGCTGTCCGCCATTCCTATGTCCTCGCTGGCAAAGCGGACCAGCCTGCGGGCGACATACAGCGGGGCCCCCCCCGCCTCCCACAAACGCGCCCGCCAGTATACGGCTGCGTCCGGGTCGGAATTGCGCATGGACTTGTGGAGCGCGGATATAAGGTTGTAGTGTTCTTCCCCTTTCTTATCGTACAGAAGGCTCTTTTTCCCGATGCACTGCTTCAGCACATCCTCTGTGACCGTGGTCTTATCCGGACTGATTACCCCGTTTGTCACTGCCATTTCCAGGGTATTCAGAGCCGTCCTGGCATCCCCGTCCGCAAACCCGGCAATCATATCAATCATAGAGTCTGTGATCTCCACATTCAGATAACCCAGCCCTTTAGGACTCTTAAGCGCTGTCTTTATAAGGCGGGCCAGGTCATTCTCCGTCAATGCCTGGAGCACAAAGACCCTGCACCGTGACAGGAGAGCGCTGTTGATCTCAAAGGAAGGATTCTCCGTGGTGGCCCCAATCAGAATGATGCTTCCCTTTTCAACATATGGGAGAAACGCGTCCTGCTGTGCCTTGTTGAAGCGGTGTATCTCGTCCACAAATAAAAGGGTCTTAATTCCCATCCTCCGGCTGTTCTCAGCCTGGACCATGACCTCCTTGATTTCCTTTATGCCGCTGGTAACAGCACTGAAATTAATGAACTGGGCATTGGTCCGCTTTGCTATGATTCCCGCCAGGGTGGTTTTGCCCACACCGGGAGGCCCCCAGAAAATCATGGATGGAATCTTATCCTGCTCAATGAGCTGGCGCAGCAGCTTCCCCTTTCCCAAAAGATGCTCCTGTCCCACAAATCCGTCCAGGTCTTCCGGGCGCAGCCTGCTGGCCAGAGGATTGTATACTTCTCTGTCATCGAATAATGACATCTGTTCCATGGCTTTTTATCTCTCCTTTCAGAAATGGATCTGTATGATTACTAAGAAACCGGATATTCTCATGTTCTAGTTTATTTTACTGTGATTTTGCCGTATACGGGCAAAAAGCTGGAATTGTATTATCACAGACGGCAAAGCATAATATATTCTTCCCCTTTTTCATCCACAATTTCAAATCCTGTTTTTTGATACATGTTCACAGCATAATTTGCTTTTTGTACGGAAAGTGACACCTGCTTATATCCTCTGTCTTTCAGAATACGGAGCATTTCTTTCATTAAAGCTGTACCTATTCCATATCCACGGTAATCTTTATACAGGGAGACTGCAATAGACGGAGTGGCATTATCTATATGTCCGTAATCATTCATAATGCGTACCCAAACAGCGCCCACAGCCTTTTTATTAACTTCTGCAACCAAACCAATATCGTCTTTTTTCGTCCCGAAGCCGGTTATATATATCTGCAATTCCGGCTGACTGATGATTGATTTGGGCGGTGCAGGCACTCCCTCCGGCACAAAGACAGCCTGGTACAAAAAATCTTGAAGCAGGCTTTCTTCTCCCTCTGATATTGTTCTGATTTTGTAGTCCATAACCGCCTCCTGCAGTTTTCAATTAACAGAGGAATTCGCCCCCTCTATAACCTGGAATTTCTTTCACTATTTCTTTTTCTTGTTCATTACAATAGCTATTGTAATCGCTATAACAGCACAAATAATAATTAACCAAAAATTTGGATGCATATCTTTATCTCCTCTGCAACTGCTGATATGCCGGGTAATCTGCCCAAGTCAGGCAAACAAATAACTTGCATATAACTTGCTTTTTTCATTCTAATCTTAGCGCATGGAAATGTCAAACAGCTCATTTCGTTTCACTGCTTCACGCTACTGTCCATATTCTGTCTGCTGACTTGGGCACCATTATGGCACTCAACTTACCTTTTCCGGATTGGTTTTCACCTAATGATTGTGCCAATCCCTGAAGGCAAATTCCTCATCCATTTCATCATATGCGCATTCCAGCAAATCAGATCCCCATCCGTCTGAAAACTGAAAAGCCATGAACCGCCCCTGCAATGATAAACCTTCCGGAATCATGGTCTTAACCAACCCTTCAAAGTTGAACATGGGAAACAATTCCCTAAGCCTTTCTTCCACATCTGTTTTATCCACGGTTCCATTATTGGGTACGCAGTCGAATTCATCAGCCCACTGGAAAACTTCGGCTGTTTCTTTTGAGTATACTTCTTTTTCCCGGAACTCCCCGCCTCCATTTTTCATACGCCCCGGTATAACCGCTTGTTCTATCTCCCAAAATGGATACCCGCTGCCTGTTAAGTCACTGAAAAGCCGATATAATATACAATCATTAATTTGCTTTTCATTCTCCCTGATTTCTTTTTCCTTTTGATTGTAGTACGCGGTAAGACCTCTGGCTATTCCGCCACTGTCTGCTGTCTCAGATTTAAGATAGGGAAACAGCGGCTTGTACCAAAAGGAGTCCTCATCCTGCAATTCTTTCATGATTTCCTCTAACGTATCGTTAATCATGATATTCTCGTCCCCAAAATCCTCATTTACATAGTTTCCTGCTATTCCTATGGAAAAGCTGCCCTTAACAAGAAAGCGTTTGTCTTTATAGATTATTTCAATCATATATGTGTTACTCCTTTGTTTATGTTGGTGTTTTTTGGGGCGGATGTTTTTTACGGAGGGTGGGGGGGTATGTGCTTAACGGATTCCCTGTTGACCGGGATACTGTTAATATGTTCTTTTAACTGATGTTTAGCGAATTTTCAATATATAATTATGGCTGCTTTCAATGCATTAGGTACGTGGGGAGAAATTTTCCTTTTGCATCAATTTAGGGGCTTACAGGTATCTTTTGGTCTGCAAGGCTCTCGCGAGCCTCGACCAAATTTGGCTTAATTACTCCGTAGGTTTTTCCGATTTCAATCCACAAGGCTCTCGCGAGCCTCGACGCGCCATCATGCAAAGGGTGATAACAAGGTTCATATTTCAATCCACAAGGCTCTCGCGAGCCTCGACAATTATGTATAAAAGCGTATATATAAAGACTCATATTTCAATCCACAAGGCTCTCGCGAGCCTCGACTTGTCCACTGTTACCGTGTCCCCGTCCGCCGTCTGATTTCAATCCACAAGGCTCTCGCGAGCCTCGACACGTGGTTAGCAGGGCATGTGTGGGTGGATATGGGATTTCAATCCACAAGGCTCTCGCGAGCCTCGACGTGACGCTGGAGCTCAAATCTGAGGTGACAGGTGATTTCAATCCACAAGGCTCTCGCGAGCCTCGACTCATCCACGCTTCAGCGGATGACTGTTTAAAATTATTTCAATCCACAAGGCTCTCGCGAGCCTCGACCCCGCTCTGCATTGTTGGCCAGAAATACCTGTATATTTCAATCCACAAGGCTCTCGCGAGCCTCGACCTCTTGGACGGGTTACGATGATTATTTGGAGCAAGATTTCAATCCACAAGGCTCTCGCGAGCCTCGACATGTGGGTACAAGGGCATGTGTGGGTGGATATGGGATTTCAATCCACAAGGCTCTCGCGAGCCTCGACCTCTGCCTCTTCTATCTGCCTGTCATTACCTCCATTTCAATCCACAAGGCTCTCGCGAGCCTCGACGGCCTGGGATACCCTTGCTCCTTACCCCGTTCACATTTCAATCCACAAGGCTCTCGCGAGCCTCGACGTAGCGGCGGCCTCATTCTGGAAGATGGGAATGGATTTCAATCCACAAGGCTCTCGCGAGCCTCGACAATTAAAAGTCTATCATAATCATTGTCATTCATTATTTCAATCCACAAGGCTCTCGCGAGCCTCGACGTTAATCAGGCAACCGGCCGGTGCTCCGTTGATGATTTCAATCCACAAGGCTCTCGCGAGCCTCGACAGCAAAATTATCCAAACCTACTCCACATCCCCCCTAACATTTTATGCATTATGCTCTTCTCTCCCCAGTTCAACCAATTCAGTCCATTCACCCAGCCCGCTTTCACAGCCTTTTCCTCTGTTTTTCAGGTGCGAATCTCCCAGGCATTTCATGTCAGCCTGGCATTCGCACCTGGTTTGAAGGGCTCCCAACTCACAGAAACCAACTCTACTTATATATTACATAATCCTTCATTTCCCGCATATATCCTGCATGCTGCAAAGCCTCTGCCGCCTCCGCCGGATACTCTTTCAATACAAGCCTCTTTTGTTCCGGATATATGGCACCCTGCTTGAACGCACGGATAAATTCCGCCATCACTTCCTTCATATCTTCTGCATCGTAAATACGCAGTACTCTGCCCTGGCGTTCCATTACAGCAGCCAGCTTTCCCGCCTTCAGGGCCACTGCTGTTCCGGCCACTGCCAGAAATCCACATTTTTCAGGTAGTTCCAGAACTTTTCCCCACACCAGGGCCGGATCTGTTCCGTTTAACCATACCGTATGGTCATCCGGCTCCCTCAATGCGCCAGTCACGGCATCATAATCCTCTCCGCGGACAAATTGGGCTCCTGACATCCCCTCTACAAAATAACCTCTGCGGATGCGGCCTGTATATTCCCAGATACGAAGAATTTCCAATGCCTGGGCCCAGCTCCACTCCCATTTTTTTCCATCTTCTCCGGCCAGGACATAAGGCGAGTCTGACACAGCCTGTACAGACTTTCTAAAAGTCTCACGGCACAGAATCATATTTTCATCAAAAAACTGCTCCAGCCATTCCTCCGGTCCATATTTTCTTACCGGCCTTACTATATCCCACCGCCCAGCTGACAGTGCCATGACCCTGGTATTCACACGTTGTCTCACAGCAGCTTTCTTTACCTTGTCCTGATTCTGCCATTGCCTTACAGGCACAAAACTGTCTGCACATACCAGGCCCTTTTCAGCCAGACTTAACAATACTTCCTGGGCGCTGCCTTCCTTTGGTATTTTTGTAAGGAATTTAAGGAAACTGGCTCCTCTGCGCCTTAACTCCTGGTACATGAGAAGCTCATCGCCCTTAAGCCCTGCTGCCTCTGCCCCGGCAGATGCCTCCCAGTCTATATCCTCATAGCTGCAAAAACAAAGGGTTCCTTCCGGCGACATTCTCCAGAAATAGTCCCCCTGAGCCAGCAGCCGGTCCAGAAGACTGGCTCCATACCGCTCCACCCGCCTGGCAAAGTACACATTTTCCCAAAAGCGTACAGGGCATGGCTTTCTGCATCCTTTTTCCACGGCTTCCCTTAACTGTTCTTCTGCCGTGGAATGTGTCACTGCCCTGGCAGCCATCAGCGCGGCGTAATGAGATGCGGGCTGTGTGGCTGTCTGACTGCGCAGGCTGCGTATATGGCCTTCTCTGGCCCTCTCATAGAGCTTTTCGTGATAGTATACGCCCTGGTCCTCCACTGCTTTTTTGCTGCGGCATAGTTTATCTAAAAGCGCCTCTGTCATTTCCTCAGACAGAAAATACCGTTCCCTTACATCCACCGCAGTCTGACCGCCGCGGTAATAGAGCATGCGCCGGACGATGTGCATTGCGGCTTCCTCATCCTGCTGCTGCAATGCCCTTATATATTCGTCCTCATGTTCTGCCGCTATCCAGATTCCCGGCTCCACATAACAGGCCAGTCCCTGCCGGGCCAGGGCCTCCAGCCAGTCAGCAGGTATATCCAGCTCTCCTGCCTCCAAATCTCCCTCCATCATGAGAAGCGAATGGAGCTCCTCCTCATTTTCCGGCATTTTTCTCCGTGACCATCCCCTGGACAGTTCCTCTGGTGTGGGCTTAAGCAATGCTTTTTTCAAATCTTCCTGCACGGTCTGGCGGATTTTAGGCGTCACCGGTGAATACTCATACATCTCTTCTGCCTCTGCCTGCCACTGGAAGGGCAGAGACATGGGAGAAGGGACATCCAGCCAGATTTCTCTGACCGTAATGAAGCCGGAACGGATCCTGGCCAGTATCTCCATCACTCCGCTGATATCCCACTGGTGTTCCAGACATTCCCGTTTTGTCTCACGAATCAGCGGATGGTCCGGCTGGTCCATCAGGGAGCTTAACATTTCCGTGCTCTTAAGACGCTGCATCCAAAGCGGCTGGCGCCCGTTCCGTTTCATGCCCATCATCAGGGCGCGGGCAGCATTGTAGCGGAATGTCATGCCGAACAGAGGCGTATCAGGCAGGATTGCTTCCAGCACCGGCCGTACCTGGTCCGGGTTGATTTGGAATAAAAGTCCTTCCGGCAATTGCTCCCTGCCGTATGGATACAGAAGAAAGCCATCCTCCTCATCCACACTCCCCACATCCATCCCCATGGTATTGCGTATCATATGACGCAGGACGAGGGACAGCGGACCATTTACCCGTCTTCCAAACAGAGCATGGACCATGACCTGGTGGCTTCCTGTACTGTCCTTAAAATGCTCCACCACTATGGTTCTGTCATCAGGCAGTCCTTCTGTGGCCTGAATCTGACGTGTTATAAATCCGGACGCATGGACCGACGCAGACTCGTCTAATCCCAGTTTCTCCAGAGCTTTTTCCAGCTCTCCGTCACGGCATGCCTTCTCCAGCTCTCCTAATATACGGCCAAAGGCAAGACTGGTTCTAAGATCTCTTCCCTTTGTCTCCCCTTTCCAGAATGGAAGTCTGGCGCCTTCGGCCGGGGCCTGGGTCACGATAACAGAGTCCTTATCCTGGCGGACCACACGCCAGCCAAAGGAGCCCAGCATGAACCGGTCCCCGATCCTGGATTCATAGACAAATTCCTCATCTAGCTCTCCTAACTTCACCCCGTCCTCTGTTTTGGCTGCGTACATCCCTTTGTCGGGTATGGTCCCTCCCGCTGCCGTGGCCAGCATACGGCTGTAAACATCCCCAGCCACCCGGCCGTGAATCCGGTCATACAAAATCCTCGGACGCACCGGTATCTCCCGGCTGTGTTCGTAATCTCCTGCCAGCATGGCAAGGACGTCCTCCACATCCTTCCTGGTCACCTGGTAAAATGGATACGAACGCTCCAGCACATCCATCACATCATCTATGCTGTAGCTCTCTCCCGAAGCCATGGAAACCAAATGCTGGGCCAGTACATCCAGACACATGCGCGGAGGATTGGCCCGTTCCACGCCTCCACGACGGGCCACTTGCGCGGTCATGCCGCAGTATACTGATTCGGGCGCAGTCCTGGGATACATATACATGATGCTGACCCGGCCCGGATTATGGCCGGCCCGGCCCAGGCGCTGCATGGTGCTGGAAATGGTGCGGGGGCATCCGACCTGCAGAACCTGCTCCACATCCCCCACGTCAATGCCCAGTTCCATGGACGACGTGGCACATAACAGTCTCAGCCTCCCCTCTCTTAAATCCCGTTCCACCTCATCCCTCTGTTCCTTTGACAGACTTCCGTGGTGGACTCTGGCAAACCCGTCCCCGCCCAACAGATTTACATAGTATGCCAGCTTTTCCACATAACGCCTTCCTTCGGAAAATGCAATTACGCTCTTACAACTTAAGCACTGGCGGTATACTGCCATTCCCAGCTCTTCCCATACCGGATCCTTCCGCCTTCCCACAGCAGGAGCCGTACCAATGACCTGTATATCCACCTGTTTATCCATAGAAGGTGCACAGATAACGGCCGGTTCCGGGGACAGGTAGGCGGCCGCAAGCTCCCACGGTGGCTGACAGGCCAATTCTCTGAAGCCTGCTGCCGCAAAGTTTATCCAGCCTGGCCACTGACAGCATCAGGTGCGCCCCCCTCTTGGTGTCTATGAGGGCGTGAAGCTCGTCCAAAATAATTGCCTTTGCAGTCTTTAACACCTGTCGGCCGGATTTGGATGTCAGCATGAGATAAAGAGATTCCGGAGTGATAATCAGGATGTGGGGCGGATGCTTTACCATCCTCTGGCGCTCTTTCTGAGGCGTGTCCCCGGTACGGATGGCGGCCTGAATCTGCCCTATGGATGGATTACCCGGTCTGCTTTCCGTTTTGCTTTCCCCGGAAGCTTCTGCCCCGATCCCCTCCAAAGGTTTGCGTAGATTTTCCCTGATATCCCCCGCCAGAGACTTAAGGGGAGACACATATATCACATACAGCTCCTCCTTAAGTTCCCCCCTCTCAGCCAGTCCGCCCAACTGGTCTATGAACACCAGGAAAGCTGAAAGGGTCTTTCCTGTACCGGTTGGAGCGCTTACCAGCACGTGCTTTCCGTCAGCAATGGCGGGCCATGCTTCTCTCTGTATTTTGGTGGGTTCTCCGAATGTTTTCCTAAACCAGCTTTCAGTGGCTGGCAGGAATTGTTTAAGGGTATCCTCTTGCATAAGCTCCTCCATACGGGCAGTTGTGTGTCATTCCTGTTGTCTGGATCATTTTTCGTAAAACTACAGGTATTTATATTATTATATCATTGCACTGTTTTGCCTGTCTATGACTGACATGGCAGAACTGCCTTTCTGAAAGGTCTTTTCCGGTCTTTCATTTGCAGCAGTTCCGGCGCCGCCTGTTTCCTTAACCCTAATCTTATTGTATAATATACTCATATCAATAACAGGCTGAATCAGAACCTGTGGGAATGAAAATCTGAAAATACAGCAGAAATCTGATAAAACAAAGGAAAGGAACAATCATGGACAAACGGAAAACAGGCATTTTTCTTCTCATATTCCTGCTTGGACTCATAGCCGGATTCCTGCTCTCCAGCGCGGTGAGAGGACATGCAGCCGCAGATACTTCCGGTTCCCGGATATCCGGCAGACAGGAAAATGTCCCCCTTATAACCACCGGAGAGGACTCAGCACTCCCGGCTTCCCCGGAACAAGCCGCCGTCAGCATCCCTGCTCCCCAGGCCATACTGACCTCCGGACCGTCCTATCCTGAGTGGGACAAAAACACCACCTATACAGGCGGCGATCAGGTGGCCTGCGGCGGTAAAATATATATAGCCAGGTGGTGGACCTTAGGGGAGCTTCCAGGGCAGGCTGCTCCACAGACGCCCCCTCCTGCAGATTCCCAGGCCGCTCCCAAAGCCGGCGCCTCATCCCCGGTAAAGGTGGTGGGTTATTACCCTGACTGGAAATCCTACCAGCCCCAAAAGCTGCAGATGGATGTGCTGACCCACATCGCCTACGCATTTGCCATCCCCACACCGGACAGCAGACTGCTCCCCCTGGAAAATCCGGAAACAGCAGTCCGCCTGATAGAGGACGCCCATAAAAACCAGGTCAAGGTCTTATTAGCTGTGGGCGGATGGAGCTATAACGGTGCCGAGCTGGAACCAGTCTTCGTGAGCGCCACTTCAACCAGTGAAAAAACCAGGCAGCTGGGCGATGAAATACTGGCCATGTGCAATGAGTACGGGTTTGACGGCGTGGACATAGACTGGGAGCATCCCAGGGTGGACGGGCCCTCCAAGAACCAGTACCAGGAGCTGATTCTTTACCTGGCAGACGCGCTCCATGCCCAGGGAAAGCTTCTGACCAGCGCTGTCGTCAGCGGGGTCAGCGCAGACGGCAATATCTATTACGATGCCGCGGCCCACAGCGATGCCGTGTTAAACGCAGTGGACTGGATTCATGTTATGGCCTATGACGGCGGTGACGGGGAACGCCATTCTTCCTATGACTTTGCAGTAAACAGCGCCACCTACTGGTGCGGCACAAGAAAAATGCCGGCCGGTAAAGTGGTGCTGGGTGTTCCCTTCTACGGACGTCCCGGCTGGGCCGGTTACGGGGATATCCTGGCCGCTGACCCGGATGCCGGGAATAAAGACCATGCCATGGTGAGTGGAATGGATGTCTGGTATAACGGCATTTCCACCATTGAAAAAAAGGCCGCGTATGCCAGAGATAACCTGGGCGGAATCATGATATGGGAACTGACCCAGGACACGGACGATTCCGGCCAAAGCCTTTTGTCAGCCATCGGAAGGGGCATACAATGATCCCTATGTCCCGCTGTTTATCCCTGCGGATTGTATGGACATTTTTCCTTCAGGCACTGTTCATTCCGGCCGTACAATCCGCATACTGTCTTTTTGGGCCGCTCCATCCATATCCCGAATTTCTCCCCCACAAAATCCACTGCCTCCAGTATGGCTGTGTAGGAATCCCGTTTACAGCATCTGGGTCCCCCTGTTTTGGCAATAGCCCCAAGGCTTCTGGAGGTCATCTCATTGCAAAGCCCCCACTCTTTTCCGCTTAAGGGTGAGGCCCCTGTAATCAGGCTGACAAAAATACCTGTACTCACAGCAGCCCCGCAGGTTCCCCACAAACCGCAGATACCTCCCGGCACCTGTGCCCCTCTGTTCCTCATTTCTTCCAGGGCCGCGTCCAAATCCAGTTCTCCCCCGGCGTTCTTATAGGCAGCCAGAAGCGCGGAGCCCACCAGCACATGGTGCTCCGGTCCATGCATATAGATATAGGGAGACAGGATGATTTTCTTCATGATTGCCACCGGATCCTTGCTGTCTGTATGCCTGCATATATCTTCAATGACACGCAGGCCCATCTGCTCATGGCAGCTGTCGCAGATAAAGTGACCGTTCACACATCTGGCATTGCTCATAAATGTTTTGTGACAGTAGGTACATTCCATTTCAATCTGGCTCTGGAGATATTCCAGCGGCGCACCACATACCAGGCATCCTGTTGTTTGTTCTTCTGTTGTTTGTTCTTCTATTGTTTGTACTTCCATTGTTTGTTCTTCCATTGCCGTATCCTCCCCTTAACCATTCATTTCTTATTCTTAGGCCAATCTCATTCCAGTATACCATAATCCCTATCCCGGTTAATACTTATTTTTCTGTTTTTATATCGGTTTTCACATTCACTTCCTGCCCTCCGTTGTTCCCCCTCCACGCCCTCGTCCCGCCGGTTCTTACCGCAAATCGAAAAAGAGCGCAAACCGCACGGAACCGCTCCCGAAACTGGTTTACACTCTTTTTCTCTACTCTCTGCTCAGGGTAGCGCC
>OBZK01000503.1_pt1 | contig 28126 bp, 27 predicted proteins | sample 1495511 | NCBI WGS metagenome assembly OBZK01 (sample SAMEA2580233, study PRJEB22360) | human gut metagenome | biome: human gut; feature: human-associated habitat; material: faeces | place: Denmark | collected 2008/2010
GAAAGGCTGTGATTTTCAGAGAAATACTAATTTCTCTTACTCGTCACAGCCCCTTTTAAAATAAAGGATTGACAAAAAAAGAGGAAATGAGTACACTATAAGTACATCCGATGAAAAAGAGAGGCTTTGTGAAATGTAGTGCAGAGAGAGGAACAGCTGGTGAGAGTTCCTTCTATAAGTAGCACAGCCGGACACTTTGGAGGAATTATCAGGAAATGGATAATCGTAATCAACCTGCGTTAAAGGTCAAGCTGCACTCGGTGTGAGTGAAATAAGGTGGTACCGCGTTCCCGACGTCCTTTGTTGGTGGCGCGTTTTTATTTTAAGCTGTCTGTTTTCAGGCAGTATGATAAGGTAATGTATAGAGGAGGTAATGAAATGAGCTATCAGGTACCAAGAGGAACACAGGATATTTTGCCAAATGAAATAAGTAAATGGCACCGTTTGGAAGAGCTGATCCGTCAGTTTACATATGTTTACAACTATCAGGAAATCCGGACACCGATTTTTGAACATACCAATGTCTTTAAAAGAGGAAATGATTCCAGTGATATGGTCAATAAGGAAATGTATACCTTCCAGCTGGAAAACAGCTCAACTTCACTGACGCTGCGTCCGGAGGGGACGGCAGGTGTTGCCAGAGCATTTGTCGAACATAAAATGTATGGATATGCTGACCTGCCGATGAAGATGTACTATGTGGGACCGCAATGCCGTCATGAACGCCCGCAAAAGGGCAGAATGCGTATCTTCAATCAGTTTGGTGTTGAGGTCATCGGTGCCAAAAGTCCGTTGCTGGATGTGGAAACGATTGCACTTGGATGGTCGTTTATCTCGGCGCTTGGCTTGAAGGATATGAAGGTGCTGATCAATACGCTTGGGGATGATGCATCCCGTGCCGCCTACCGTGAGGCTTTGAAGGAGCATTTTAAAAACGATATTGACCATATGTGTACAGACTGCAAGCGTCGCTATGAGCAGAATCCGCTGCGTATTCTGGATTGTAAGATTGATCATGATCTGGATGTCATGAAGCAGGTTCCCAAGATGGCGGATTATCTGAATGAGGAAAGCAAGACATATTTTGAACAGGTTCTGGAAGGGCTGGATGCTTTGGGTATTCCTTATGAGGTGGATGATAAGCTGGTGCGTGGTCTGGATTACTATACGCATACTGTATTTGAAGTCGTTTCTGTAAATAAGGAAATGGGGGCACAGTCAACGGTATTTGCCGGTGGACGCTATGACGGACTTGTCGAATATTTCGGCGGACCTGAAGGAATGAGCGGAATCGGCTGGGCAATGGGTCTGGAGCGTCTGTTGATTGCTTTAGAGGCGGAAGGAATTTCCCTGGTGGATGAGGACAGTCTGGATGTGTATGTATTGTGTCTGTCACCGAAGGCATCCACGACCGTTTTACAGGTCGTGACACAGCTTCGTGCCGCAGGATATCGTACGGATACGGATTATCTGAATCGATCCATGAAGGCACAGTTTAAGACAGTCGACCGCAAGCATGCCAAGGTTGCCATTATGATCGGAGAGCAGGATCTGGAAAGCGGCAGTGCTGCTGTGAAGAATATTGAAACAAAGGAAAAGACGGAGGTGGCATTTGATTCCATCGTTGAGGCAATCGACGCCATGTTCGGTGAAGCAGAGGAAGAACATACCTGTACGTGCGGGGAGGAACACTGTACCTGCCAAAAGGAACAATAGGGAGGCAAGCATATGAATAGAACACATACGAATGGAGAATTGCGCTTGTGTGATGCAGGGAAAGAGGTTACCCTGATCGGATGGGTCGCAAAGAGAAGAAATTTCGGTTCTCTGGTATTTATCGATTTACGGGATCGTACCGGAATCACACAGCTGGTGTTTGATGAACAGCTGTCGGAACAAATCCGTGATGTGCGTAATGAATACATTCTGGAAGCAACCGGCTGTGTCATGGAGCGTAAGGATAAGAATCCAAAGCTAAAGACCGGTGAGATTGAAATTCAGGTCCGTGCCGTTACGATTATCAACCGTGCGGAAACCACCCCAATCATTGTTGCGGATGAAACCGATGCCCTGGAGGATACCCGCCTGAAGTATCGGTATCTGGATTTAAGAAGACCTGTAATGCAGCAGAAGCTGATGCTGCGCCATCGCATCACACACAGTATGCGGGAATATCTGGACAGCAAGGAATTTATCGAAATCGAAACACCGATGCTTGGAAGAAGTACACCGGAGGGGGCGCGTGATTATCTGGTGCCAAGCCGTGTACATCCGGGAAGCTTTTATGCCCTGCCGCAGTCACCGCAGCTTTATAAGCAGCTGCTGATGGTATCCGGCTTTGAGCGCTATTATCAGTTTGCCCGCTGCTTCCGTGACGAGGATCTGCGAGCGGATCGTCAGACGGATTTTACACAGGTCGATCTGGAAACCAGCTTTTTAAGTGATGTGGAAATTCAGACAATGATGGAGGAGATGCTGCAAAAACTGATGAAGGATGTCAAGGGAATGGACATCAGCATACCATTTCCACGCCTGACCTGGACGGAAGCCATGAATCGTTATGGAAGTGACAAGCCGGATAACCGCTTTGGCATGGAGCTGCAGGAAATAACAGAGCTTTTTGAGAACTGTGGATTCAAGGTGTTTGCGGATTGCATTGCAAACAAGGGCAGCATCAAGGCTGTTGTCGTTCCTGGAAAAGCCGGCATGACCAGAAAAGAAATCGATAAGATTACCGAGCTGGCGAAGAAAAACGGAGCCAAGGGTCTGGTAACGCTGAAATACAAGGATGAAGAATTGAGCGGACCGATTGTGAAGTTCTTAGCAGAGGAAGAAATACAGGCGCTCGTTACGCGTTTAAGCCTGAAGAATGAAGACCTTGTTCTGATTGTTTCCGACGCATGGAGAACGACCTGCGAGGTGCTGGGGGCATTGCGTAATCATTTCGGTGCAGAGCTTGGCTTAAAGAAATCGGATGAATTTTCATATTTGTGGGTAACGGACTTCCCGATGTTTGAGTACAGTGAGGAAGACGGTCGCTGGTATGCAATGCACCATCCGTTCACACGCCCAAGAGATGAGGATATGCAGTATATCGACAGTGATCCGGGCAAGGTGCATGCCATTGCGTATGATGTTGTTTTAAACGGATATGAGCTTGGTGGCGGCTCCCTGCGTATTTACGACGGTGCCATGCAGGACAAGATGTTTGAGGTACTGGGCTTTACCGAGGAGAAAATACAGGAGAACTTCGGCTGGTTTGTGGATGCCTTGAAATACGGAACACCGCCGCATGGAGGTCTTGCGTTTGGACTGGACCGCATTGCCATGATTCTTTCCGAGAGTGAATCCATCCGTGATGTTATCGCTTTCCCGAAAAATGCAAATGCAAAATGTCCAATGAGTGATGCACCAACGCAGGTTGATTCCGCACAGCTGGAAGAATTGCATATCGCTATTACGGAAATGTAAATAAAACTCCTCGCGGCAGAGCCACGAGGTATCTGAATACATATATCTGGCTTCTCCTACTGGAAAAACTGCTTTCCTGCTGTTTTACTTGCAAATGTAAAACAATATGGACATGGACATAAGGCAAAGCTTTGAGGTATTTCATCCTTTTTGAGAATAAAACAGGATAATCTCGATTCATGCAGAAAAGCGTTGCATGATCAGTGAGGATAAAAGCACGAGATTTCAAATGCTATTGTTTGAATTACGCAATAGTATATGGAATCTCTTTTTTCTTTGCCATATCCCTTACAGCCTGCATGCTCTTGCTGTATACTGTAGTAGAACCAAGGAGGTACGGATACGACTGATAATTACAAGAAAGTAAATAATTATCTTTTACACGTAGATCAAAGGGAAGAGAAGCCATGTCGTAATCACGAAGGGAACATCATGCCATATTCCTGTCATCCTTGTGACTGTACGAAAGGCATAGGGGAAAGGAGTACAATATGAAAATGCCTGAAATGATGGAAGAAACCATGTTTGCGCCTTGCGGTATGAATTGTATGGTGTGCTATAAGCATTGCTTTACGAAGAAAACCAAACAGCCCTGTCTGGGATGTCTGGCAGGTGATGAAACGGGAAAGCCGAAGCATTGCCGTAAGTGCAAAATCAAAGATTGTGTTCATGAAAAGGGAATCACCTATTGCTTTACCTGTGCGAGGTTTCCCTGCACCTTGATTAAAAATCTTGAAAAGAGCTATAACAAGCGTTATAAAACCAGTCTGATTGCCAACAGTCTGTATGTCAGCAGATATGGTCTTGCCCGGTTTATGATGCAGCAGACTTCCTTGTATGCCTGCTCTGTATGCGGTGGTATATATTCTTTGCACGATCGAATTTGTACGGAATGCGGAAATACTTTCCATAAAACAGAATTACAGTAAAAAAGCGGCAGATATGAGCTGAATCCCTCCTCCATTTGGTTATCAAATTCCAGGATTCCTTTCGGCTTTGCCGCTTTTTGTTATGATGTACTTTTTTTATAATACTTCTGCAGACGTTCATTCATAAGCATCGTATCCCGTTTGGATCGAAGCTGCAGTGTCGTGTATACAATCAGAAAGATACAGGCAATCATCAGCAGCATGCTGAGAACCATCTGTATGCTGTCAAGGTAGAACCATTCGAAATACAGTCCGCTCAACAGCACAACTGCGTTGATATACAGATAATGCAGGAAAACGATGCCGTAGTACAGCCGCCTGCTTTTGACTTCTCCGCGAAACAGCAGATTGCCCAATGTACACAGCAGGCTGCAGACGATTATCTGCCACAGAATGGCACTGTTCAGCTCGGGGTTCTTCCAGAATATGCTGATATAAACAGCGGCACCGATAACGGTACAGGTAGTAATTGCAGAAAATGTAAATGTCAGCTCTTTTAAAATACGCATACTCTACCTCCCTATATTTTCAGCAGCACTTTCAGTGCGGCTACATATTGTCTTGATATCATGATTTTTTCATCGTTGAGCAGGGTAGCCTCCAGACGGCTGCCGAGCACAGGGGAAAGATAGCGGATTTTGCTCAGATTGACGATGATGGATTTCGAAGAGCGGAAGAAATCAAGGCCGGCATAGCTATCTTCGATTTCATACAGCTTCTGCCGTATTTCATAGACCTCTTTTTCTGTATAGAGGAAAGTTTTGTTATCAACGGATTCAAAATAGTAAACATCATCCGGCCGGATTCTGGCGATGGTTCCGTTTTGTGTACAGGTGATCAGCTCATCACCGGCTTTCAGCTTCTGTAGAAGCTTCAGGATGGATTCGCTCAGAGAAGCACATCGGACGATAATGGTGTCTTCTTCCTCTCTGGATGCTTTTTCTTCGATGATGATTTTCAAACCAAGACCTCCTATCTGTCGAATGCCGTATGTCTGTTCAATAAATATACGGTGATACCTAAAGCTATTATACCACAAAGCAGCAGAGCGAAAATCTGGATATGAGTGGAAAGCGTCTGATTGCTAAGGGAGACGGTGATTCCCATTGCTTCGCGATAGGCTTTTAAAAGGGGGTAAGGCAGCGTATGAAATATATCCCGCAAGGAAGATGCCGTGAAAATATCACGCATGATTGCTGTTTCATGCAGAAAGGGAAGGCTTTTCAAGACGCTCTGTACAACGCTTGGCAGCATGCCGACGGGAAGATAGATGCCTCCCAGAAAACCGATGAGGGTGCCTGCCAGCGTGGAAAAGGCACCCCAGGCATGGTCACTGTTCACCCAATGCGCAATCAATGTAACCAGCGCACTGGATACAAAGGTGCATAGCAGCAGCAGACCACAGGCCTGCAGGAGCTGAGAAAGACTGAGAAAGGCGAAGCCGGAGAAGCTTACGTAGCAGAAGGACAGCGCCATCAGCAGCATGCACATGAGAAAGCCTGTTATCACAGCAGCGAGCAGATAGGACAGCAGCAGAAGCGAGCGGGGAACACAGGAGCAGTAAAAGCTTTCCAGTTTTTTCTGTTCCTTATCCTGAATAAGAATACCGATCATGGTGATGGGAACGGTAAAGGCATTGACAACGAGTATACCCGCTATCGTCCACATGGTGATCAGATGCATTGCATCCGCTTCCTGAATGCTGCCCTGAGCACGTTGAACCAGCTGCATCAGTTCATCCTTATTCATATCGCCCAGAAATACAAGCATCAGCAGCAGGACGATCAATACGGAAAGCATGGAAAAGAATACTGCGGAGCGATCACGGACATATAACAGGATATGTCGTTTGGTCAGAGTATATAAGGTTGTCATTGTGCTATCTCCTCTTCCAGTGTTTTACCGGTAATATTCAGGAACACATCATCCATCGTTCCCTGCAGTACCTCAAAGCCTTCGATATAGGGCTGTACTGCCGGCAGAATATGCAATGCGTCCATTGTACTGTTCAGCTCTGCCAGAAAACGTTGGTCATCGCGCTGATAGGGAATATGCAGACTGTCCAGCAGCTTTGCCAGCGCTTCTTGCTTTGCTGCGATAAGGATGAGCCTGTCCTTTGCGTGGCGATCCTTTAATTCGTAGGGTGTTCCATATTCCAATAGCTCCCCCTGATCAATCACGGCGATATGAGCTGCCTTTGCAGCCTCCTCCATATAATGCGTTGTGAGAAAAACAGTCATATTGCGGTTTTTCTGCAGCTGTTCGATACAAGTCCACACGGATTGTCTGGTTGCCGGATCAAGGCCGGTTGTCGGTTCATCCAGAAATAAAATCCTCGGCTCATGCATCAGTGCTGCGGCAATCTCACAGCGCCGCTTCTGTCCGCCAGAAAGATGGGCGTAGCGCTTTGCCGCAATTTCCTGCAGTCCAAGCAGCTTACACACCTCTTTTTCGCGATGCTGTAAAGTGCTGCGGCTGTTTTCATATAAGGATCCGCGAATCAACAGATTCTCCCGGACGCTCAGCTTATCATCCAGACTGTTCTGCTGCTGTACGACACCGATACACTTGCGGATTTCCTGATTGTCCTTGCCAAGCCTATGATTGCATATATGTGCTGTACCGGCATTGGGTGGAAAGAGGGTAGTAAGCATGTGAATCGTAGTCGATTTTCCGGCACCGTTAATTCCCAGAAAGCCAAATAATTCACCCTCCTTCACATGAAAGCTGATATCCTTCACTGCAGTAAAATCCCCGTATTTTTTATTCAAATGGGATACTTCGATAATCTTCATAACCATTCCTCCTTGCACTACCACCTTACTATGAAACAGATACTGCATGCAATACGGATAACGGTAAGTGGCACAGCGGCAGGGGTAAGTGGGAAAAATGAAGGGATGAGCTGCAGAAGAGAAGCTATGGCACAATATTAATCCTAAGCATGCAGGCTAAGGACTGCCTTGCTTGCGAGCAACGAGAAATCTGGTATCGTGGTATATAAAAACAGACATATCTATATGATAAATTCACGTATGATGACATACATGGTATATTGATATACTCTTTTCACCATGCACATCTAATCAAAAAGGAAGCTTATGGCCCATTTCCTGCAGCTTCCTTACATTAAATTTTAAAATTTACACACGTACATGACAAATCCCATCCATCCATAAAGTATATTTTCAGTTTACCATTTTTTAATCCTTCTTTGGTGTTGTAATGTTTTATCTACAACAAAAGCTGTGACTCTGGATGTCACAGCTCCTTATGTTTTGTATATTCTGTTTGCTTTGATTTTCTAAAGTATGCTCACGTTACTTTTTCTCCCTCACCTTATCTTTTAAAAGCTCATATGTATCACAGTCCAGGATATGAAGGACTGCGTCATCGACCTGTTGATTGGATAATGTATCGGCCCATGCATCATCTACGCCGTATTTGTGTAACAATAATAATTTTAACGATGCTTTTTTACCTGTCTCCAAACCTGTTTCTAAACCCTTTTTCAGACCTATTGTCACACCTTCTTCGATTCCTTCCAGCTTTCCAATTCTTTTAGCTTCTGCAGTTTGATCTCGCAGATTGGCCTGTACTGCTCGCTCCGCAAATTCCACCGATTCCGCCCAGCTGAATAACGCCCCATCCTCTCGCATTTCATTATATTTTTCCATAGCTATATCCACCATCCTTCTCTTTATTTTTAGTATAGCATCATCCGGATTATATGCAAGCACATAGCAGAAAGTTTCAAATTCCGTCAGGTTTTCTACGCCTCTGACTTCCCTTATACGCTGCTTGATCATCGGTAAAAACACAATCGCACGATTCAGTGTACCGTTTGGCTCCTCTTGATTATCTTCATCCTTTACCCTGTAGTGACGAATCATGCGTCCTTTATCCTCCGGCTTGCAGTTCATAAAGATGATCTGATAAAACGGCTTCAGCTTTGTATAATCATCTCCCTGCTTCAGCTGTCTGCCAACCAGACGGTAGCCGTACTGCTGAAAACGCAGCTGCTCTTCCTTCGTGTACCCGGATACCTGCATTTCCAGGTCATAAAAATGACCTTCCACATCCTCTAACACAACATCCAAAATCGCTCGTTTTCCAAAAAAGGCTTCCGGCAGCAGCTCCGGATTCAACACCCTTGTCTTTTGAACCTTCAGTGAGTAAATCGCTTCGATGATCCTGCTTCTCAGCAGTTCAGAGTCTGCATCCTCTCCGATCAACATGTACTTGAAAAAAACATCATTGTGAAAGGGAATCGGATAATTCTTTTCTTTTACCATATGTAGTATCCTCCTTGTTTTCTTTATACATATCTATACGAATCGAACATGCAAAACTCCTAAATAATTTTGAAATTCGTAAAAAATTATATTTTCAGGAAACACATGGTGCTGCCGCAGCTGTAAAAGGACGATATACACCAGGTATGTATGCTTTTTATTACCAGCACGTACCTTTGTATGAAGTTGTTTGATGATGAAATAGAGCCTCCTTGAAAGAGATATAAAAAAACTGTAACACTGGTTTCTATTCAGCGTCACAGCCCGTCTATTGACTGTAAAGAACGAATACCTTACTGTTTACATTCAAAAAACCAGCTGCAAAAAGACGGCTGGTTTATAGCTGGTGGTATTTGCAAAGCTCTAGTGCTTGCTTCTGCATTCCCTAATGGTTTTATCCTCACGAAAGCCTTTGAATACCGGCTGTCGCAGGCCGCCCTGTTCTGTATACTGCATGAATTTTACTGTTCCTACCAACGGCGGATCAATCCATACGGCTTCTTCATTTCCACCGGGGATGCTGGGCAGAAAGCTGGTGTCGGTCTTTTCACTGTGCTCCATCAGATAGGGAAGAGATGCCCCCATGGTGACATGTCCTTTATATACGATATGATTCTGTACGTCATACTGTGCCAGAACAAGGGATACAATGCCTTTCTCCTTGACAATATAGCCACAGACGATAAAATCATCATCCAGCAGATTCTTGCATTTAATCCAGTCCTTCGTGCGCTTTCCACACACATAGCGGCTGTCTTTGCGTTTGGCGACGATACCCTCTAATCCGCGTTGTTTGGTTAGTTCAAACAGCGCAATTCCGTTGGTTTCAATATAGCGGGAAACCGAAAGCCGTTCATTTTCCCGAACTGTCTTTTCCAGCATCTTTTTGCGTTTCATGAGTGGCTGATCGATAACGCATGTATCCTTGTAATAAAGGATGTCAAACGCAGTGAAGCTGGCAGGGAACTGGCGGGAATGTAAACGGATTTTAAAGGGGTCCGAGGTCAATGTCCGCTTCTGTACCTGAAAGAAATCCGGTTCTCCATTATGAAAGATGTATAGCTCGCCATCCAGAATACAGCGTGTTTTTACCTGCTTATGCAGCTGTGTCAGCTCAGGAAACTTTGCATTCAGCTTCAGATTTCGTTTGTTTCTCAATTCGGTGCTGTCTTTGTCAAGATACAATAGACAGCGTACACCGTCCAGCTTCCATTCATAGATGTAGTCCTCATCATCGAAGGCCGGCTGCTCCAGCCCGATGAGCATCGGGGAAGCATCTCTGGCTGCAAAGTCCATCAGTGCTTCACGCTCCTGCGTCTTCCCTTGGGCTTCATTTCAGAAAGGGACTGCTGCAGGGCCTCCATCAAATCGACTGGAGTTGCAGTGTCCTGCTTGCGGTCACTGGCATGCACGATATGCTGACCACTGATTTTTTCTTCGATTGCTGCACGCAGTCGTTCCTGAAATTCATCATGGTAATCACCGGGATCAAACGGCTTTGTCATGGACTGAATCAGCTGCTTTGCCATATCACTTTCCGCCTTGACCAGCTTGGGGTGTGCGAAAGCCTTTGGATTCTCGGCAATCTCTTCCTGATAAAACAACGTTTTCACTAAAATGCCGTCCTCACCGGGACACAGTGCCAGCAGGGTTTCCTTTGTGCCAATCACCGTTTTTGCTATCGCGACCACAGACAGCTTTGCCATGGCATCACGCAGCAGCTCATATGCTTTTTCTGCATGCTTTTCCGGTACGGCATAATAGTTTTTTTCATAATAGATATCATCGATTTCCGCAAGCTTCGTGAACTGAAGAATCGTGATTGTGCGATCCTTTTCCGCCTTTAAGGCGTCAATCTCCTCATTGTCCATAATGACATACTTATCCTTTTCATACTGATAACCCTTAACGATATCGGCTGCCTTCAGCTCCTTATCGCAATGTCCGCAATATTTTTTATAGTGCACCCGCTCATGTGTTTTCTTACAAAGCTGGTTGAAGGAAATATCCACATCTCTGGTTGTACGATACATCTGTATGGGGATATGTACCAGGCCGAAGGAAATGGCTCCCTTATGTGCAACTGCCATTGTTATCACCTCATCATTAGGTTGTGAAATTTCAATTAAATCTATACAAGAAATGCAGGAAGCCAAATATTTGCATTTTATATGCAATTCTGATAGAATAGCTGATTAAAAATCTTAAGATACCGCAGGACACAGGGGATAAAAGTGGAACAACAAAAAAAATAAAGTCAAGAGTATTATTTTCATTGATCCATGATATACTATAGATGTCCAGGAGGTACAAATTTTTCCTACACTTAGAGATAAGGGACTCCGGATGTTGTATTTTGGTGTGAATACCTGCACATCCTAGGTAAGACTGTAGGGATCCTAAAAAATTACACAGGGGACCCACCTGTATTTACAGGGAAAGATCTCTCCTCCTGGGCACTGAAAAGCAGATGATGAAAATCATCTGTTTTTTAGTGTTAGCCATGAATATCCAAGTGCTTGTTTCATAGTAGAAATCTCCTGCCTGTTGAATATATGCTGACCTTGCATTTACTTGTTTCCTTTCGCTTCCTGCAGCAGCTGCATGATTATCTGTGCTTCTTTGCTCTGCTCACCTGCATTTTATTGGTGCTTGGGTGATATCTGCGGTTCGTTATGGAACGCTGCAAAAATCTGCAAAGGCGGCACGATGCAATAGCTTTTGTCCCTCGTAGCGTTTTCCTGCTTTTTGTAATTTCCACAGGTAAGAATTCCTGCTATAATAGTAGCATACGTATGGAGGAAAGCTTATGGAGAACAAGGAGCGGTTTTTATCAATATACAGGGAGCATATCCATCGGGAGGGCAGCGAGAAGCTGCTGGAATATCTGCTGTCGGAGCATAGTGATTTCTTTCGGGCACCGGCAAGTACCCGTTTTCATGGTGCTCATGCACAGGGGCTGCTGGAGCACAGTTTGAATGTGTATGACTGTCTGAAGGATTATCTGAGCCGTCCAAGGGTAAAGGAATGCTATCATATGGATTACAATGAGGAAACGATTGCTATTGTGGCGCTGCTGCATGATATATGTAAGATCAACTGCTACAAGGAAAGTACGCGAAACCAGAAGGTGAACGGACAGTGGGTACAGGTACCGTATTACGAATATGATGACCGGCTGCCGTATGGCCATGGTGAAAAGAGCGTTTATATCATCACCGGCTTTATGCGGCTGAGCAGAGAGGAAGCCTTTGCCATCCGCTATCATATGGGGTTCAGCGGAAGTGAAGAGGTACGAAATGTCGGTGCTGCCTTTGAAATGTATCCGCTGGCATTTGCTTTGAGTACAGCGGATATGGAAGCTACGTATTATCTGGAAGAGAAGTAGTGATTGGAAATCCACAGGGACGAAACGAAAAGTGATCCGGTTCAGCAGCAGGATAAAAGTAAGCCGGTATAGGAGGCAAAATAACACCTGCAGTTAGTAATGCGCAGTTTATCGCGCAAGACGGTAGCCGGGTATATCCGTGAACGCCTGCAAAAGACTTTAGAATTTCAATCGTGTTATTGAAAACAGAGAATGACTTGTCCATACATCGAATCGGCAGCGTATGGAATGAATCACAGAAGTCATCGAACATAGGGAACAGATATACTTCGGAAAATATTGAAATCATAAAAATATTATAAAAAAAACGTCGCCTGACGTTTTTTTTACTGTGTATGCTTCACAGAGGAATATGCTTGAAAGATTTCCGCAATCGGTGTTCCTTCCATGATAGCTATGCTTTCATCCTCGCGAATTTTCAAATGATGACGCTGCTTCGGGTTGTCGCTGTGCGAATAGACGATAAAATAGTTGGCACCGTGGCGTGCGAGCTGCAGATCTTTTTCCTCCTTCAGAAGTACAGACATGGATTTTGCTTTCTCTGCCATGTGGTCACCCTCCCTGTGCCACAGCTCCACCTGATCCTCGTTATACAGCATCCGGATGAAATTTTTCTGTGCCATTGGATAGCTCCTGTAAAATTCCTGCAGCATATCCTTCATTGCCTGCCGCTCCGTATAGCCGTCGTTGGGACAGGTGCTTTTCACGAACGGAATCTGATTTCGTTCCAGTGCCGATAAAATATCGCTTTCATAGGAATAAACCAGCGGGCGGATAAAGGTGGTGTCTGTTCGCGACATATACATCTTCGGTAAAAACGTTGCCAGCTTTCCGCCGTGTATCGCATTCATCATAAGTGTTTCCACAGCATCATCGCTGTGATGGCCGAATGCCACCTTCGTGCAGTTCAGCTTCTTTGCGGCGTCGATAACCGTTGCCTTTTTAAACTTGGAACATAGGCTGCATTTGATGTTGCCCTCCTTATCTGGATTCCGCTTCAAAATCTCATACACCTGGGAATCAAACTGGTAAAAGGTGATGCCCTGCTGCCGGCAGAAAGCAACAACCTCGCTGAAGTCCATGTTCGGAAAGCCGAGCTTTATATGAATGCCGACCACCTCAAAATTCCTGTCTGCAAATTTTGAATACATGTGCAGCGCAGTCAACAGCACCATGCTGTCCTTCCCGCCGCTCACCCCCACGGCAATCCGGTCCCCGTCATCGATCAGATGGTAGTCCTGATCCGCTTTTCGTATATCGCCTAAGATAGTATGCAGTTCCATTTTTTCACATCCTTTAGAAACCGTTTTATTATACCATGCTTTTTTTCACTTTCACATATTCCTCTCATGATTTGTGAAAAATCTATGGTATAATTAGTGACGGTGATAAGATGGACGGTATTTTACTAATAAACAAGGAACAGAATATGACCTCGCATGATGTGGTGGCACGTCTGCGAAGGATTTTACATACAACGAAAATCGGACACAGCGGTACACTGGATCCGAATGCGACCGGCGTGCTTCTGGTTTTGATTGGCAAGGCCTGCAAGGCGCTGCCGTTTCTGGAGGATACGGACAAGGAGTATATTGCGACGCTGCAGCTGGGCATTCAGACGATCAGTGATGATATCTGGATGGAGCCGCTGAAGAAAGCGCCGATACAGCCGATTACAGATTTTCAATCGGTTCTGAACAGCTTTCGCGGTGTACAGAAGCAGGTACCACCAATGATTTCCAGTGTCCGGGTGAACGGAAGAAAGCTTTATGAATATGCACGGGAAGGGATAGCGGTAACGCGTCCAGAGCGTGAGGTAACCATATATGATATTGAAGCGCTGGATTCGCAGAAGCTGCAGTTTCGGGTCAGCTGCAGCTCCGGAACCTATGTGCGTTCCCTGTGCCATGACATCGCACAGAAAACAGGAAATCTGGGATGTATGTCCTCGCTGGTTCGTACAAAGGTAGGGCGTTTTTCCCTTGATGAATGCGTCACTCTGCAGGATGTTCAGGAAGGCCGTTTTCAGCTGCATACGCTGCAGGAGGTGCTTTCCCATTATGAACCGGTGGAATATGAACGGCCTGCGGATATTTATAATGGAAAGAAAATCACACTAAGGTGCGAGGCGGATGATGTTGCCATTACCCATAACGGAAACATTGTCGCTATATATCAGCGTGAGGATGCGGCAGTATTTCGCTGTGTCCGCGGCTTATGGTAGGTGAGGCTATGAAGGTAGTACATATAAATTTAACAGGGACAGCAGTTGTCGAAGAACCGCTGACAGCCTGCATCGGCTATTTTGACGGTCTGCATCTGGGGCATCAGAAGCTGATTGATGAGGTGAAGCGTGTTGCGAAAATACGCAATACCCGCTGCGCCCTGATCACCTTTGATCCCGATCCCTGGTGCGTGATCAAGGGGGTGAGGGATATTGCACACATCACACCGATGAAGCAGCGGATGCGGATTGCGGAGGCCATGGGAATCGAATACTGGATCATTCTTGATTTTTCCAGAGAAATGGCGGATTTGACTCCGCAGGATTTTCATGAAAAGGTGCTTAAGCCGCTGCGTCTGGATACGCTGGTTTGCGGATATGATTTCCACTATGGAAGAAAAGGGGAGGGGAATGCACAATCCTTACATGAACAGACGGATTTCGATGTGCATGTCATCGATCAGGTTAGCAGTGAGCATAGGAAAATCAGCTCCTCGCGTATCGAAGAGCTGATCCAGGAAGGCGATATGGAAAAGGCGGCCCGCTTCATGGGACGCTGGTACGATATGGAGGGAAGCGTCAAGGGGGGCAGTCATGTTGGAAGGAAGAACGGATTTCCTACGGCCAACCTGCGTCTGCAAGAGCTCTACGTCATGCCGAAAAAGGGGGTATATGTGGGGGCGGTCAAGGTGCTGGGGACATGGCACAGGGCGATGATGAACGTCGGTAACAATCCAACCTACAATTACCAGGAAGCAGGATCCATCGAAGCGCATCTGCTGGATTTTGATCAGGACATTTATGAGGAGCCTGTCATCTTCCGGTTCCTGTCCTATATACGGGAGGAACGGAAGTTTCCGGATGCACGCGCCCTCGGTGAACAGCTGAAAAAAGACCTGGCAACGACACGTTCCTATTTTGAAAAGGGAAAGGAGTCTGCCCTATGCGATTAAAGGTATTTGACACAATTGATGAAGCATTAGCCCTGCTTTCTGAAAACAATGAATTCTATCATGAAATAGAACGGGAGATTGAACAGTATCTGATTGCGGTATTTAAGGAATCCAGTGAAATGATCATCGATATCAATTCGCGTGTGAAGTCAAAGGAGAGCCTGCGTGAAAAAATCATCCGCAACCGCTTTTACGTGGAGAATGACAGTGCGCAGGGAATTCTGGATAATCTGAGTGATTTGATCGGCTTTATCATTGAATGCCGTTTTATTGAGGATGAATACAATGTGCTCAATAAAATACGGGAAACGCTGAACATCCGTAATGAAGAGGATGGCTTCTATTATAATGAAATCAATCCGCACTTCTTTCTGGACTGCGCCTCACGGCAGCCCCAGATTCAGAAAAACGGCTTTGCAATCTATCGTATTGACGGCTATTATCTCAAGGACGGACAAAAGGTCAATGTAGAGCTGCAGATCAAGGCGCTGGTGCATTCCTTCTGGGGTGAAATCGAGCATAAGCTGGTGTATAAAAATACGAATTATTATGTGTATGATGATTTCATGAAGGATCTGCTTGCCAGCATCAAGGCCAATCTGACCATTACCGACCGGCAGCTGAACATCATATACAATCAGATGCAGGAAACGTCGCTGAGTGATGCGAGTATCACGGAAACCAGCTTTGAAAAACAGATTTCCAAGGCAATCAATGATTTGTTCGCACTGAAGATGAACGAATCCATCGGCTTTACGATGAATCTGAAAAGTGTGTCTACGATTCTGGGACATTACATCTTTATCAAGGACATTCGCTTTGACGGCGGTAACAATGACCGTATCTCCTCACTGTTTCGTACCTTCAAGAAGCTGAATTCCATTCAGATGGATTTTGAAAATGAAATTCTCATGGATGCGGATTTCTATTCCAAGGATGTGTTTGTGCATATTCTGGGGAATTATCTGATCTCCGTGCTGAACCGCGATTATGACTGGTTCGTCTTCTTCAAGATGCTGTTCGCCATCGAGCCGGGAAACAATATGGAGGATTTCTGTCTGTTTTTAAATGTCATCAAGAATTATCTGGTCGACAATTACTGGCTGAATACGAGCTTTGTCCGTCTGCCGATGGATCAAAGCGACCTGCTGCATGAGGAATGTGCCCGTATTCTGGCAAACTCCCTGTGTGAAATCGGTACAATTGATATCATCCACGATGATAAAATGGTCGCCATCAACAAGGCATTTGTCCGCTTTATCGAGGAGCTGGAGAACCGTGTGATTTCCTATTCCGACTTCATGCAGTACCGCAGTGCCTATTATGAGGACTGGATGCAGCGCATGAACAATATTTTTCAAAAGTGAATTAACAGGTATAAGAGGTGTCCTTCCTGCATAGGGTGTAATAGCAAGGAGGGCACTTTTTATGAATAAACAAGCACTTGCATTTCTGACCATGTTCTCTCTGATTCTGATGCTGTCTGTCTACTATGTGACACTGCCGGCGGATTCCACCAGTGTCATGGAGGAACAGGCCCCTCAATCTGATAAAAAAGCAGATAAGGAAAACACAGCAGCAAAGACAGAGGATGCTCAGGGCAAGACGGAAGAAGCACAGGAACAGAAGAAAGATACATCAGAATCGGCAGATGGTTCAACAAAGCTGCAGGACAGCATCAATCAGAAAAAGGAAGAGGAGATCAACCGCAATTCCAGTGTGGTTGCGGATACCAAAAGCGATGACAGTGCAAAGAAAGAAGCACTTGCCGCAATCGATGAGCTGAAGGATGAGAAAAGCATGCAGAAAAGCGTGGCTGACCTGTTGAAGAAGGATGGCTATCAGACAGCTGTGGAAATCAATGGAGATACGTGTATCATCTCGGTGTTTGAACAGAAGGATGATAAAAATGTTGCGAAAACGATCATGCAGAAGGCACAGGAAGCTACAAATCACAAATATTTGATGGAAGTTACTTTCAAATAAGAAATCTTTTTGGTATAATAAGCCTAGAAGGTGATGAAAATGGCTCAAGAGTATATTGCATTAAAGGAACGAAACAATGCAGGTGTAATCGCACTCAGCAAATCTGCATTCCAGACGATTGCAAAAATCGTTGTCGAAGAGGATGAAAACATTCGGCTGGCGGACAGCGCTACACCGTTTAAATATCCGATCAGCTGCAAGATCGTGAATGATCAGCTGATTTTGTCGATCGACATAAAAGTAAAGTACAGCGTAAACGTAAATGAAGAATCAAGCAAAGTACAGAGTAAGATCTTTGAAAATATTGAACATATGACCGGGTATACACCGGATATCATCGATATCCACGTCGTTGGCTTTATCTTTTAAAGAAATCCGTACGGATTTCTTTTTTTCATGAACAGAAGGGAAGTGTAAGCATGGCGGTAAGTCTTGAGGACTGCCTGGTAATCGGAATATCCAGCCGGGCATTGTTTGATCTGGATGATGAAAACTACATATATGAAACCAAGGGATTACAGGCGTATAGCGAATATCAGCTGGCGCATGAGCAGGAAATTCTGAAGCCGGGCAGCGGATTTGCCCTGGTGAAGGCACTGCTGAAGCTGAATGAGAGCAGTAAGAAGCGAAGAGTTGAGGTATTGATCATGTCACGCAACAGTGCGGATACCTCGTTGCGTATCTTTACCTCGATTGCCCATTACGGACTGGATATCACCCGGGCGGTGTTAAGCGGCGGAGGACCACTGACCGGCTATCTAAAGGCATTCGGTGTGGATTTGTTTTTAAGCGCCAATGAGGAGGATGTCCGTTCTGCGCTTGCGGTCGGTTTTGCGGCGGGACGCATTTATACCAATGCGATTGAGGGCTATGATCCGCTGCAGGATATCGCTCAGATCCGGATTGCCTTTGATGGTGATGCCGTGCTGTTTTCAGATGCGAGCGAACAGATATTTCAAAAGGACGGTCTGGAGGCATTCGCAGAGCATGAAAAGGCATGTGCCCGACAGGTACTGCCGGAGGGACCCTTTGCGCAGTTTCTCAAGACGATTGCGGCCCTGCAGAAGGAATTTGAAGGGCATGCGCCGATACGCACCGCCCTTGTGACCGCACGCAATGCACCGGCGCATGAACGGGTGATCCGAACTCTGCGTGCATGGGATGTCCGTATTGATGAGGCCTTTTTTCTGGGTGGCATTACAAAGCGCGAGGTACTGAAGGCGTTTGGTGCGCACATCTTCTTCGATGACCAGAGCAGCCATACCACACCTGCCAGCAGTGTTGTGCCGAGTGCACAGGTTGTGTATGGGGATGGAAAGTGAAAAAATTAGCAGGAGCAAAGACTGCAAAGTAACAGGCAAATATGATAAAATAAGAAAGATGAATGGAGGATTTCTATGAACAGCAGACATAAACTACGGGAGCTGGCAATGACCAGCCTGTATCAGCATTTTTTATTACAGAAGGATATCAAGGAGTGTGTGTACGACAACAGTGAAACCAATGAGATTGATCCGTTTCTCTATACGGTAACCATCGATGCCATCCGCTATCAGGATGTCTATATTGACAAGATCAATGCGGCACTTCGTCAGGACTGGACGTTTGCGCGCCTTGGCTTTGTGGAGCAGGCCATTTTGATGATGGCGGCATGCGAGCTGGATCTGGAAACGGCACCGAAGGCAATTGTCATTGATGAGGCTGTTACACTGGCGAAGAAATACTGCGACGATGAAACGTATCGTCTGATCAACGGGGTACTGGATCGTCTATGAGTCAGAATGTTTATAGTGTATCCGCGCTGGTTCACTATATCAAGCAGACGCTGGACAATGATATCCGTATCCAGTCCATTCTCATCAAGGGGGAAATCAGCAATTTTACAAATCACCGCAGCGGACACTGGTATTTTACCCTAAAGGATGCCCGTTCCAAAATCAGCTGTGTTATGTTTTCTTCCCATGCCAGACGCTGTAACATCCTGTTAAAGGAGGGGATGAAGGTCATTGTAACGGCCTCTGTCTCCATGTATGAGGCGGGCGGAAGTGTACAGCTGTATGTGACAGCGGTACGCTCGGATGGCCTGGGTGATCTGTTTCTGCAGCTGGAGGAAGTGAAAAAGAAGCTGGCTGCACAGGGCTTGTTTGATCCGCAGAAGAAAAAGCCGCTGCCGCAGTATCCGATGCGCATCGGTGTTATTACCGCGAAAACCGGAGCGGCCGTACAGGATATCCTGACGACGATTTCCCGGCGCTGGCCGCTGGCTGAGGTTGTGGTGTATCCCAGCCTGGTACAGGGGATTCAGGCAAGTGGAGCCATTGTTGAAAATCTGCGCAAGGCGGATCAGGGCGGACATGATGTCATCCTGCTGGCAAGAGGCGGTGGACCGATTGAGGATTTGTGGTGCTTCAATGAGGAAGCAGTCGCCCGTGCCGTGTTTGCCATGCATACGGTTATCGTAACCGGTGTCGGTCATGAAACGGATACGACACTGGTGGATTATGTATCGGATGCCCGGGCGCCGACACCGACAGCTGCAGCGGAGCTGATCACGCCGGATTTGGAAGAGGTTCGCATGAACGTATCCCTGATGCGGCGGCGGCTCGTAAAGGATATGGAAACACGTCTGCATATGGCGAAGCAGGCCCTGGAGCCAATTCGTTCACACCGCTATATGCGCGACCCGTTAAGCTACATACGGGAAGAGGAAATGAAGCTTGCCATGCATGTGCAGCAGCTGAGCATCGTGGAAGCAGCGGTTGCCGCAATGGCCATGCAGCTGAAGCAGAATTCCCATAAGCTCGCCATACACAGCGAACGCCTGTTTCAGAAGAATACACGCAGCATCGCGGAAAGCAGGCTGCGCCTGACGCAGGCACTGCACAATTACGATACGCTGCGAAAACGTCAGATAGGGAATATCAGCGCACTGCTGGATGCCTATTCCCCGCTGAAAAGTCTGTCCCGCGGTTATGCCATCGCCTATCATGGTGATGAAGTGATATCCAGCGTGGACGCTGTAGAACAAAATGACCGGCTGCGCTTGCGCATGCAGGATGGATATTTATATACGAACATCGAGAAGAAGGAGAAATTATAATGGAACAGAAACTGCCGTTTAAACAATCCATGAGCCGGCTGGAGGAAATCATTGCCGCACTGGAAAAAAATGAAATTGAGCTGGAGGATGCCATCGCTCTGTTTGAAGAAGGACTGCAGCTGGTGAATTCCTGTGATTCACAGCTGAAAAATTTTGAAAATCGTGTACAGGAGCTGCTGAACACCTATCAGGAGGGCAGCGACAATGTCTGACTTTGAAAGCTATCTGTCCCATTGTCTGGATACGCTGGAGCACAGCAGAGTCCACGAGGCAATGCAGTATTCTCTGATGGCAGGCGGCAAGCGGATACGCCCCAGGCTGCTGCTGGCAGTGTTGCGTGCCTATGGCTTTGAAGAGACGATCGGCTATCCCGTAGCCGCTGCGATTGAAATGATCCATACCTATTCTTTGATTCATGATGATCTGCCGGCAATGGATAATGACACGCTGCGCAGAGGCAGGCCGACCTGTCATGTCAAATTCGGTGAGGATGTCGCTATTCTGGCAGGGGATGCCCTGTTGACGCAGGCCTTTTATACAGCGGCTGCGTGTACCTGCCGTGCAGAGGTTCTTGTGGAAATCTTAAAGCTGCTTTCCGAATTCAGCGGAGCAGACGGTATGATTCTGGGACAGATCAAGGATTTGGAGGGGGAAGCAAATCCCGGCATTGATCATGCCGGACTGCAGGACATCCATTATTATAAAACCGGTAGACTGCTGAGTCTTCCGCTGGTCTGTGCTGCACTGCTTGCAGGACACAGGGAGGATGCAGCGGTATGGGAGCGCATTGGCGCGGATACCGGATTATCCTTCCAGATTCAGGATGATATTCTGGATGTGACCAGCACTGTTGAGGAGCTTGGGAAAAACATCAACAGCGATGCGGAAAATGAAAAAACAACCTATGTCACGCTGATGGGCGTTGAAGCCGCCCGAGAGGAAGCGGATCGTTATTACCGGCGGGCGCTTGCACAGCTTGATGCGCTGCCGCTGGATGCAGCACCGGTAAGAGAGCTGTTTGATCAGCTGATGAAGCGAAAAAACTGAGAGGAGCGGTTGCATGAACATCTACGATATCAAACAGCCTGAGGACATCAAGGAATGCTCGATTGCGCAGCTGCAGGATCTGGCACAGCAGATACGTGTCTTTCTGATTCAAAGCATTGCCAAAACCGGAGGACATCTGTCCAGTAATCTCGGTGTGGTGGAGCTGACGCTGGCCATGCATTATGTCTTTGATTCTCCAACGGATAAATTTATTTTTGATGTCGGTCACCAGTCCTACGTACATAAAATCCTGACGGGTCGGGGAAATCAGTTCGCAACCCTGCGACAGTATAAGGGGATTGCCGGTTTTCAGAAACGTAAGGAAAGTGAACACGATGTCTGGGAGGCCGGGCATTCCTCCACCTCACTGTCAGCGGCACTGGGCATGGCAGTAGGACGTGATCTGCATAAGGATACCTACCAGATCGTGCCGGTCATCGGGGATGGTGCGCTGAGCGGTGGTATGGCGATGGAGGCATTGAACCAGATCGGTAGTGAACAGCGCAATATGGTCATTATTTTTAACGATAACAACATGTCCATATCACAAAATGTGGGTGCGATGGACGAGGCCTTTACCAAGCTGCGGACAAGCAAGCCCTATACGACATTGAAGGAAGATCTGAAAGGGGCATTATCCACCTCCCGTATGGGTTCCTCTTTACTGCATACCATGAAAAATATGAAAAATGCAGTCAAGGAAAACGTGGTGGATACCTCTATATTCGGTGATTTTAATCTTGACTATATCGGACCGGTGGACGGACACGATTTAAAGATGCTGATCAAGGTGCTGAAAATTGCCCGGCAGCACGAGGGACCGATCGTTGTCCATGTCATCACGAAAAAAGGCAAGGGCTATCGCTATGCGGAAGAGGATAAGGAAGGAAAATGGCACGGTGTCAGCCAGTTTGACCCGGAAACCGGAGAATCCCTGGCGAAGCTTCCGGCGGGACATAAAAGCTGGAGTGAGGTCATGTCCCGTACACTGGTGAAGCTTGCCGAGCATGATGAGCGCATTGTCGCCATTACACCCGCAATGAAATCCGGCAGTAAGCTGTCCGCCTTTTTTGACCGCTATCCGACACGTTCCTTTGATTGCGGTATTGCAGAGGAGCATGCAATGACGTTTGCGGCGGGCCTCTGTACGCAGGATATCCGTCCGTTTATCTCCGTATATTCCTCCTTTCTGCAAAGAGCCTATGACCAGATCAGCCACGATGTGGCACGTATGCAGCTGCCGGTTGTCATCGGTATCGATCGCTGCTCACTGGTCGGAGAGGACGGTGAGACGCATCACGGTGTGTTCGATATCGCCATGCTGCGGCCCATTCCGAATATGATACTGGCACAGCCCAAGGATGCCCGGGAAGCGCAGAATCTGCTGTACTCCGCCTTTGCGCAGAACAATCAGCCCTATGCGATACGCTATCCAAGAGGTAACGTGTCCTATCAGGCGGTGGAGCAGTACACCTACATACCACCGGGAACCTGGACACAGACGGTGATCCGTGAGGATTATGCGCTCAATATCATCACCTACGGACCGGATGTGGATCGTATCATTTCCAAGGCGAGGGTGAATCAGCTGCCGATCCGGGTAATCAATGCACGCTTCTTCAAACCGATTGATGAGGAGCTTTTGACCTCCGTCTGTGAGGAGGATAAGCCGACGATCATCTTTGAACCGGATATGCTGTGCGGCGGCTTGTCCAGCGCTATTACAGAATTTGCCAATGACCACCGCTATGCGACACATTTTGTCCGTATGGGAATCGATGATCATTTCGTGGAGCACGGCTCTTTACCGCAGCTGCGAAAGCTGGAGCATCTGGATATGAACACGCTGTTTGAAATCATCACAAGCTACCTGAGGCCGGAAAAGAAATGAGACTGGATGTATATTTAAGCACGCAGGGACTGTGTGACAGCCGTGCAAGAGCACAGGATGCCATACAGGAGGGCAGAGTGACTGTAAATGGAAGGATTGCGAAGAAAAGCAGTATGCCGGTGGATGATTCCATGGATATCAAGCTGGAGGAGGCGGAAACAGCATTTGCCTCCCGCGCAGGCTATAAGCTGTATGATGTGCTAAAGCCCTTTGAAATCGATTTGGAGGGACGCGTCGTTTTGGATGTCGGTGCAAGCACCGGAGGCTTCAGCGATGTCTGTCTGCAAAACAAAGCACGCCTTGTCTACGCAGTGGATGTCGGGAAGGGTCAGCTGCTCGAGCGATTGAAAAATGATCCGCGCATTATCAATATGGAAGGTGTCAACTGCCGCTATCTGAGTGGGGATATGTTTGATCCGCGTCCGGATTTTGCCTGCATGGATGTATCCTTTATCTCCATACGGCAGATTCTTCCGGTGCTGGCAGAGCAGTTTGCCGATATGGAAATTGTCGCCCTGGTAAAGCCGCAGTTTGAAGCGGGCAGGGCAAAGGTCGGCAAGCATGGCATCGTGAAAAATGAAAAGGTACATATCGAGGTTTTGCAGTCCATGTGTGACTATGTGAAAACCCTCGGCCTGTATGTCCATCACCTGTGTGCCAGCAGTGTACTGGGCAGGGATGGCAATAAGGAATTCGTTATGCATTTGAAGCATACAGAGACACATAAGGTTTTTCCCATTCGGGATATTGTTAAAAATTATACAGTAAAGAGGTGAGAATATGCTTACACAGATCTATGTGAAAAATTTCATCCTGATGGATGAGGTGCAGCTGGAGCTGCATGACAACATGTCAGCCTTTACGGGAGAAACCGGTGCCGGAAAATCCCTGTTAATGGATGCCATCGGTATTCTGAAGGGAGATCGTGTCAACAGCGACATGATCAAGGAGGGCTGTGACAAGGCTGTCATTGAAGGCGTTTTTGAACTTGCGCCACAGCACAGCGTGCTGCAGCAGCTGCAGGATGCAGGCCATGAATGTGAGGACGGCCTGCTGATTGTTACACGTGAGGTAACCCGGGAGGGAAGAAGCATTGCGCGGATCAATCAGCGAACGACAACGGTTTCCTTTGTAAAGCAGATCGTTTCTCAGCTGGTCGATATTCATTCCCAGCATGACACACAGTATCTGCGTAATGCGGCATCTCACCAGCTGCTGCTGGACCGATTTGCACGGGATGAAGACCTGCTGGCAAAGACAAAGCAGAGCTATCACAGCTACCGTTCCATGAAGGATGCCCTGGAGGAAGCGCTCCACAGTGATTACAATGAGGACGATCTGGAATTTCTGACCTTTCAGCTGAATGAAATCGACGAGGCACAGCTGCAGGAAGAAGAACTGGAGAAGCTGGAGCAGGAACAAAAGCGTATGATGGCATATGAAAAGCTGAGCTCCTCCGCAGCACAGGCGATTGCCCTTTTGGATGAGGGAAGTGTTTCTTCCATCTATGAAAGCTATCGCCTGCTGCATGCGCTGCATGAGGATGAAATCTTTACGGATGCGGCTGCACAGCTGCTGGATCTGTACTATGCGCTGGATGAGCAGTGCTCCCGCGTCCGCACCCATCTGGAGGAGCTCGAATTCGATGAGGGCCGTTTCCATGAACTTCAGGAAAGAATTTTCCTGATACACAAGATACAGCGGAAATACGGCGGCAGCTATGCGGCTGTCATGGAGAAACGCAGCTTTCTGGAAAAAAAGATCGACAGCATCCTGCACCGCCAGGATTTTATCGCAAAATCCGAGAAGGAGCTGGAGAAGGCCAGAAAGGTATATGAAGAAGATTGTATGCAGCTGCATGTGCTGCGTGAAAAAAAGGCAAGGGAGCTGGAGCAGCTGATTCTGCAGCAGCTAAAGGATTTGCAGCTGCCCAATGCACGCTTCCACGTTGAACTGGAGCCCTTTGAGGGAAATGCGCAGGGCAGTGATAAAATCACCTTTCTGGTATCCATGAATGCCGGAGAGCGGCTGCGTCCGCTGCAGGCTAAAGCCAGCGGCGGGGAGCTTTCCCGTTTTATGCTGGGATTGAAGACCGTCTTTACACGGCTGACGGGTATTGATACCATTATCTTCGATGAAATCGATACCGGTGTCAGCGGCAGTGTTGCGTTTTCCATCGGAAAGAAAATGCGTCAGCTTGCGCAAAGGACTCAGGTGTTCTGCGTGACTCATCTTGCAAGTGTTGCGGCCTGTGCCATGCAGCATTATGTTGTGGAAAAGCATCAGGAAGGCGGACATACGGAAACGACGATCCGCCTGCTGAACGATAAAGAGCGCATACAGGAAATGGCTGTGATATCACAGGGCAGCACCAGTGAAAGTGCTCTGCAGGCAGCAAAAGAGCTGTATGAGCTTGCAAAAAAGGAAACAGGTAATAATTAACTGACATGACCATCTCCCGGGGAACCACACTATCTTCAGGAGGTGAACGATTTGTACAAAAAAATAGTTGCTTTTTTATGCGCACTGTCCCTACTGCTTCCCATCGGCATTCACGCCAGCGATGACCTGTATCTGGGCGGTGACAGCATCGGAATTCAGCTGGATTACAACGGTGTGATGATTACGGGAACATATCCGTTCGTCGTACAAGGTGAAACCTATGATCCCGGCGGTACCATCCAGCCCAGTGATATCCTGGTAAAGGTGAATCAGGTACCGATATCCTCCATGGATGAATTGTATCAGCAGCTGTCCGCCTTTCAGGAAGCTGTCAATGAAATCCCTGTCGAAATACGACGCGGTTCGAACACCATACCGGTTACCCTGAAAACCACGTATGATGCCTCCACACGTTCGTTTAAAAGCGGCTTGTATGTAAAGGATAAAATCGTCGGTGTTGGAACATTGACCTATTATGATCCCTCCAACAATACCTACGGAGCCTTAGGTCATGAAATCATGGATTCTGATTTAAAGCAGATTGCAGAGGTACCTTCCGGAAGCCTGTATCCGGCCAATGTCATATCGATAACGAAGGCACAGGATAACATTCCGGGTGAAAAGCATGCGGAAATAGATTTCTCCTCCGCCTTCGCCAATGTACTTGCTAATACCAATATCGGTATTTATGGTCATTACGATTCCATGCTGCGAAATGTCGAGGCTCTGCCATGGGCAAAGCATGATGAGGTACATACGGGAAAAGCCGTCATGTATACTGTCTTACAGGGAAATACGATTGAGCCCTTTACGATTAACATCACGAAGGTACACCGGCAGAATACATCCGATGTCAAGGGTATCGAATTTACGATTGCGGATGAGCGTCTAGCTTCTGCGTCGAATGGAATCGTACAGGGAATGAGTGGATCACCGATTGTGCAGGATGGAAAAATCATTGGTGCTGTCACGCATGTCATCACCTCCCACCCTTCCAACGGGTATGGAGTCTTTGTCGAATGGATGCTTGAAAAATCCAGAAATATGGCTTAAAATCCGCATAAACCGACATATTTTGAGCAAATGTTATGCTTTGAAACAAAAGGAACGGCGTTATCGTCGCTCTTTTTCATTTTTTGGAAGTTTTTGTGAAATTCTTTTCTTCATTCGACATTTTATCTGAATTTCTGCATACGGAGGTTCGTATAATGGATGTCAGTAAGGAGAGAGGAAATGTATGAATAACAAAATGAATGTATATCTGGTGGATGATAGCATGGAGATGATCCACAGTATGAAGGAAGCGCTCACAAAGAGCGACGGGTATCAGGTCATCGGAAGTGCCACCAATGGCGAGCAGTGTGTCAATGAGCTGCGCGGCAAGCATCTGGATGTCCTTGTGCTGGATCTGATTATGCCGAAGAAGGACGGCATCAGCGTTCTGCACGATTTGAAGAAAAACCATATACAGGTGGATCACATCATCTGTACAACACCGTTTGTGAACGATCTCATCGTGGCAGGTGTTCAGAATTACCGTATCGATTATATTCTGATGAAGCCCTTTGAGATAGAACAGCTGTGTGATAAGCTTAACTTCATTGTCGGCTACACACGGAAGGAGCATATATCCAGCAATGTGGTGAAGGTCAATCTGGATGATGATGAGAAGGAGCGTCTGCAGAAGCTGGAGCTGGAAAGTGAGATTACAGAGCTGTTGCATGAAATCGGGATTCCTGCACATATCAAGGGCTACATGTATCTGCGTACAGCAATTCTGGAAACCTATCTGAATGTTGATTTTCTGGGACAGATCACAAAGGTGCTGTATCCGGAAATCGCCAAGAAATATGCAACCACGGCATCCCGTGTGGAAAGAGCCATTCGACACGCAATCGAGGTAGCATGGAACAGAGGCAACATCGATGCAATTGATGATATCTTCGGATATACGATATCTGCCAGCAAGGCAAAGCCAACCAATTCCGAATTCATCGCCATGATTTCCGACAAGCTGCGCTTAGAGCACAGACTGCGCAACAAAAACAATGTGATCAAGACATTCCGCTAGCTTTTCCCCTGAAAATCCAGTATACTATACTGTAAGACAAGGGAGTTGTTTTATGGCAGGAAGAGTTATCTTACATATTGATCTAAATTCCTACTTTGCAAGTGCGGAGATATTGAAAAACTCTGCACTGGAGGGGCAGCCGGTCGTTGTGGCGGGACTGCACAGGCGAAGTGTGGTATCAACGGCAAGCTATGAAGCCCGCAAGTACGGGGTACACAGCGCGATGCCATTGCATATGGCAATGGAGAAGTGTCCAAATCTTGTTGTTGTTCAGGGCGATTACGGCTGGTATGGGGGAGTTGTGGATCGGTTTTTTTTAGGCCACAGCT
>OBZK01000529.1_pt1 | contig 26597 bp, 20 predicted proteins | sample 1495511 | NCBI WGS metagenome assembly OBZK01 (sample SAMEA2580233, study PRJEB22360) | human gut metagenome | biome: human gut; feature: human-associated habitat; material: faeces | place: Denmark | collected 2008/2010
GTCCGCCTCTGAAATTCGGGTGCGACTGGCGGAAAATTGGCCACAAAAGCAGGTGCAGGAAAAACTCCGAGAGGACATTTGCTGCTTTTCTTGTTGGTTTTCAGGTTTCCTACTCATGTTTTTGGCGGGTCTCAAGTTCAAAATTCCTCCTGCAAGCATGCTTGCATCAGATTTATAACCTTTTGTCTTTGGTATCATAAGTATATCATATTCTGGTGTTTTTTTCGATTGTGAAAAGAAGAGTGACAGTGGTTTTATGCAGAAAAAAACAGAGCTGCTTTTGTACAGCTCTGCTAAAAATTGCTTTTTTACTTTGCTTTGGCGATCGCTTGTTCCATTTCAGAAGCAGAGATAACGCCAATGGTCTTATTGGCAACCACGCCTCTTCTGAAATAGAGAAGAGTTGGTACGCTCATTACCTTAAAACGGGTTGCAAGATCCATGTCTTCGTCAATGTCAACTTTATAGAAATGAACTTCCGGGTGGAGTTCTGCCATTTTTTCTACAGTTGGAGCCAGCATTTTACAGGGACCGCACCATGTAGCGAAGAAATCCACTACTACCAGATCATCACCGGCGTTTACTGCCTGGTCAAATGTTTCAGATGTTAAATGTGTAAGTGCCATATGAAAAACCTCCTTGTATCTGATTTTGATCATTTAATCTTATAGCACTTATATCATACCACAAAATGAGGGAAAATTATGTAATAAAATTCTCAATTAAATATTAAATATGTTACCTATAACCTGCAGCACCACTTCAGCCACTCCCGACAAAAGCATTACATGGATGGGATTCATTTTAAAGCGGGCCAATAGGATCAGGGAGCCGGTAAAAATGCCTACGGCCTGAATGCTGATATTTGGTAAAAGTTGGCTTGCGGTCAGAAAGGCAATCGATTCTCCCCAGAAAGCATTGACCAGGATGCTGGCACCGGCAGCTGCGATCATGGCGATAACTGCTGGGCGCAGGGATTTAAGGACGCCCTGGAGAAGGCTTAAATTCCGGTATTTCAGATAGATTTTTGCCAGTAAGGTAACTAAAATGCAGGATGGCAGAACACAGCCGGCAGTAGCAGCCAAAGCCCCCGGCATTCCGGCAATACGGGTGCCTACGAAGGTAGCGGAATTGATGGCAATAGGTCCCGGTGTCATCTGGGAAATGGTGATCAGGTCCGTAAATTCTGACTGGGAAAGCCATGGATGGAGTTGGACCACCTGGTTTTGGATCAGAGGCATGGCAGCATAGCCGCCTCCGAAGCTGAAGACACCGATTTGAAGAAAACTGAGAAAAAGCTGTAAATAAATCATAAGGTGCCTCCTTTCTGTGCATTATCCTGGGAAGTATTACGGTCGTTTTTTTTGGCCTTTTTCTCCCGGTACAGTGTCAGGACGACACCCAGGGCAATACAGATCAGGATCAGTACAATGGCACTGACTTTATAAAAGTAATTGGCAATAAAAGCTGCGGCCATAATAAAAATAGACAGATATTGCTTTTCTTTTACAATACCGGATGCCATGCTAAAGCTGACTTCCATAATAACTGCCCCTACGCCTGACTGCATGCCATTTAACATCCACCCAACGATCAGGTTGGAACGGAATGCAGCATAACAGAATGAGATGGCAGAAAGAATGACAAAAGGCGGTATTACCGTAGCAACCACAGAGCATAAGACTCCTGTCAGGGCAGCCAGCTTGTAACCTACAACGATAGCCCCGTTTACAGCGATTGCTCCGGGACAGGACTGGGCGATAGCCACCAGATCCAGCATCTCTTCTTCATCGATCCAGTGATACTGGTCCACAAATTTTGTTTTCATTAAAGTAACGATCACGTATCCGCCGCCAAAGGTAAAGGCACTGAGATACAATGTTGAGAGAAAGAGCTTTTTAAGAATCTGGCCCTTACTGGCTCCTTTTATATTTAATTCCATGGTTTCCTCCAGAAAGATAAGATGTTTTCTCGGAATCTTTCTGTGCCTGATTTTGTGAGAAGATTTTTTGTCAGTTGTGTCCAAATTTCTGAGGCGTACGGTGATGAAATTCGGGTGCGACTGGCGGAAAATCAGCCACAAAGGCAGGTGCAGGAAAGACCCCGAGAGGACATTAAGTTCTTTTTTACTATAAGCCATGAAAATGAAGATGTAAATGTAAAAATTAACGGGAGATTGGTAATATGATTGAAAAAAGCAGATACTTTCATATCTGTGTCAAGAAAGAACCGTAAAAAAATCTTGACAGCTTGTTAAGACTATGTTAATTTAAAAAGTGTGACCACTCAATATATTGAGTTAAGCCCAGACGGACAGGCGGGTCAGAAGCCGAAAGTGGGAAACCACATTATTGATTGGGTTAGAAGCCCAAATTTTATAAGTCGATACGCAGTATGCGTAATTTTATCAGTGCAAAAAGGCACGTCACTTGTGAAACGGTCAATAAGAGCTTCTGGCAAAACAGAGCGGAGAACTGGGAAAGTAGGGTCACTTTTTTTCTGCCTGTTAAAAGGGCAGAGACATTTAAAGACAAAACACATACAGCAGGTGATGGAATATGCCGTCACCTGTTTTTTTATGGATAAAAGGGACGGCGAGTATGAGGAGGCGGTTAAATGGACCTGGAAGCACAAAAGCGTGCACCTATTTATGAGGCATTAGAGCGTTTTAGAAAGAAAAGGGTAGTGCCCTTTGATGTACCGGGACACAAAAGAGGACGGGGAAACCCGGAGCTGGCAGCTCTTTTAGGGGAAAAATGTGTTGGATTAGATGTAAATTCCATGAAACCTTTAGATAACCTGTGCCATCCGGTATCTGTGATCCGGGAGGCAGAGGAACTGGCAGCAGAGGCCTTTGGTGCCAGCCATGCATTTCTTATGGTAGGAGGAACCACTTCAGCTGTCCAGGGGATGATCCTTTCAGTCTGTAAAGCAGGAGATAAGATCATTCTGCCAAGAAATGTACATAAAAGCGCTATCAATGCCCTGGTACTTTGCGGGGCAGTTCCGGTTTATGTAAATCCGGAAGTAAACGGAGATCTGGGAATTTCTCTTGGAATGGATATTCATAAGGTGGAAAAAGCGATTGAAGAAAATCCGGATGCTGTAGCGGTTCTGGTAAATAACCCCACATACTATGGAATCTGCTCTGACCTGCGGGGCATCGTAAAGCTGGCCCACGAAAAAGGGATGAAGGTGCTGGCAGATGAAGCTCATGGAACCCATTTGTACTTTGGGAAAGGCCTTCCGGTAAATGCAATGGCAGCAGGTGCAGATATGGCAGCTGTTTCCATGCACAAGTCCGGAGGAAGCCTGACACAAAGCTCCATGCTTCTGTTAAATAAGGGCATGAACCAGGATTATGTGCGTCAGATCATTAACCTGACGCAGACTACCAGTGCATCCTATCTTCTCCTCTCCAGTCTGGATATTTCCAGAAGGAACCTGGCACTGCGGGGGGAGGAATCCTTTGGGAAAGTGATCCAGATGGCAGAATATGCCAGAAATGAGATCAATTCCATTGGCGGCTATTATGCATATGGAAAAGATCTGGTCAATGGTACCAGTGTCTATGATTTTGATGTGACCAAGCTTTCTGTGTATACACTGGGGATCGGACTGGCAGGTATCGAGGTTTATGATCTGTTAAGAGATGAATATGACATCCAGATTGAGTTTGGAGATATCTGCAACATTCTGGCGTATATTTCTATTGGGGACCGGATCCAGGATATTGAACGTTTAGTGGGAGCTTTGGCAGATATTGAACGGCTTTACCGGAAAGACAAGACCGGTATGCTTACAGGGGAATACATTTCACCGAAGGTAGAATGTTCACCACAGAAGGCGTTTTATGCGGAAAAGATATCTCTTCCCATTGCACAGGCAGCAGGAAAGATCAGCGGTGAATTTGTTATGTGTTATCCACCGGGTATTCCGATCCTGGCGCCAGGCGAGGTGATCACCCAGGAGATTGTGGAATACATTCTTTACGCAAAAGAAAAAGGATGTTCCATGCAGGGAACAGAAGATCCGAAAATAGAGAATCTGATGGTTTTGGCATAAAATCTTTTCGCAGCACCAGGCATTTCTGAAAGTGTAAAAGAATTTGATGTTCTCTCGGAACCTTTCCTGCACCTGCCTTTGTGACCGATTTTCCGTCAGTAGCATCCGAATTTCATCAGCGTACGCACCGCGTACGCCTCAGAAATTTGGGCACAACTGATAAAAAATCTTCTCACAAAATCAGGCACAGAAAGATTCCGAGAGAACATTTTGAAATATAGGGGACATAAGAGGAGCTGAAAAATGGAATTATGGTATTCGGAGTTTCATACGGAAAATGTAAAGCTTTCTGTCCGTGTGGACCGTCAGCTGTTTTCCGGTGAAAGTGAGTATCAGCGGATCGACGTATTTGAATCTGCTGAGTTTGGAAAATTTGTAGCTTTGGATGGAGAAATCGTATTTTCTGAAAAAGATGAATTTATCTATGATGAAATGGTGACACATGTGCCTATGGCTGTCCATCCTAACGTGAAAAATGTGCTGATCATCGGTGGCGGAGATGGCGGTGTGGCAAAAGAATTGATCCAGTATCCGGGAATTGAATCTATTGATGTAGTGGAGACCGATAAAATGTTTGTAGATGTGTGCAGGGAGATCTTCCCGGAGGTAGCCTGCGGATTAGAGGAGGAACGGGTCCATGTATATTATGATGACGGACTGCGTTTTCTCCGGGGAAAGAAAAACTGCTATGACCTGATCATCAATGACTCTACAGATCCGTTTGGACATACAGAAGGTCTGTTTACCAAGGAGTTCTACGGCAGCTGCTATAATGCACTGCGGGAAGATGGGATCATGGTGTATCAGCATGGAAGTCCATTTTATGATGAAGATGAAGCTGCCTGCCGCAGCATGCACAGAAAGGTATATCGTTCCTTTCCTGTAAGCCGCGTATATCAGGCCCATATTCCTACCTGTCCGTCAGGCTACTGGCTGTTTGGCTTTGCCTCAAAGAAGTATCATCCTTTAAATGATCTTCAGGCGGAAAAATGGAACGGGCTTCATATACCAACATGGTACTATACAACAAATCTCCATGCAGGCGCGTTTATGCTGCCAAAATATGTGGAGGACCTGTTAGAAGAGGAGGAAAATAACAAATGAGTAGATTAATGGTAATTGGATGTGGGGGCGTAGCTTCCGTAGCAGTACATAAGTGTTGCCAGAACAGTGGTGTATTTACAGAACTTATGATCGCAAGCCGCACAAAATCAAAATGTGATGCTTTAAAAGCACAGTTAGAAGGAAAAACAGATACAGTGATCACAACTGCCCAGGTGGATGCAGATAAGGTAGAAGAACTTGAGGCACTGATCCGTTCCTATAAGCCGGATGCAGTATTAAACGTAGCACTTCCTTATCAGGATCTTACTATTATGGAAGCATGTCTGCGTACAGGTGTGGACTACATTGATACAGCTAATTATGAGGCTGAAAATACAGATGATCCACAGTGGAGAGCTATTTATGAAAAGCGCTGCAAGGAAAAAGGCTTTACTGCATACTTTGATTATTCCTGGCAGTGGGATCTGAATGAACGTTTTAAAGAGGCTGGTCTTACCGCTCTTTTAGGAAGCGGATTTGATCCGGGTGTTACCAGCGTATTTTCTGCTTATGCTTTAAAACATTATTTTGATGAGATCCATACCATTGACATTTTAGACTGCAACGGCGGAGATCATGGATATCCATTTGCGACTAACTTTAATCCTGAGATCAATTTACGTGAAGTATCTGCAAACGGCTCTTATTGGGAGAATGGCCATTGGGTAGAAACAGAGCCAATGGAGATCAAGAGAGAGTATGACTTCCCTGAAGTAGGAAAGAAGGATATGTATCTTCTTCATCACGAAGAGATCGAGTCTCTTGCAAAAAATATCCCTGGTGTAAAGCGGATCCGTTTCTTTATGACCTTTGGACAGAGCTACTTAACCCATATGAAATGTCTGGAAAACGTAGGAATGCTTTCTACTTCTCCGATCCAGTTCCAGGGACAGGATATCGTACCGATCCAGTTTTTAAAGGCCCTTCTGCCTGATCCGGCTTCCTTAGGTCCAAGAACTGTAGGAAAGACCAATATCGGCTGTATTTTTACCGGTGTGAAAGACGGAAAAGAAAAGACCATTTACATTTATAATGTATGTGATCACCAGGAATGCTACAAAGAAGTTGGTTCCCAGGCAATCTCCTATACTACCGGTGTCCCGGCTATGATCGGTGCTATGATGGTAGTTACTGGTGCATGGAAGAAGGACGGCGTATTTAATGTAGAGGAATTTGATCCGGATCCATTTATGGATGCATTAAATAAGTGGGGACTTCCATGGCAGGTATGCGAAGATCCTCAGATCGTAGAATAGGGAGAACAAAAAATGAGAATGGATCAGCTTCCCACTCCCTGTTATGTGATCGATGAGAAGAAACTGAAAGAAAATTTACAGATTTTAAAAGAAATCCAGGAAGAAGCCGGCTGCAAGATCCTTCTTGCCCAGAAAGCTTTTTCATGTTTTTATGAATATCCTCTGATCGGCCGGTATCTGGACGGCACTACAGCCAGCGGTCTGTATGAGGCAAGACTTGGAAAAGAAGAAATGGGAAAGGAAAACCATGTTTTTGCCCCGGCTTACAAGGATGCGGATATAAAAGAGCTGGGAGCGATATGCGACCATATTATCTTTAATTCCTTTGCCCAGCTTCGCCGTCATAAAGACGTTGTTTCAGGGAAAAGCCTGGGACTGCGTATTAATCCGGAATGCTCCACTCAGGGGGATCATGCAATTTATGACCCCTGTGCTCCCGGTTCCCGTCTGGGAGTTACAAAAGAGGTGTTTGTACGGGAAATAGAGGCAGAACCAGAGCTTTTTGATGCTCTGGATGGTTTCCATTTCCATACTCTTTGCGAGCAGAACGCAGATGATCTGGCTAAAACCCTGGAAGCAGTGGAAGAAAAGTTCGGCCCATGGCTTTCTAAGATAAAATGGCTGAATATGGGTGGTGGTCATCATATTACAAGAGATGACTATGACAGAAAACTGCTTATAAAATGCATCAAACATATAAGAGACACTTATGGAGTGGAGGTATATATGGAGCCGGGAGAAGCCATTGCATTAAATGCCGGTTATCTGGTGACAGAGGTAATGGATATTGTGGAAAACGGGCTGTCTGTGCTGATCTTAGATGCCTCTGCTGCCTGTCATATGCCGGATGTGCTGGAAATGCCATACCGGCCGCCATTAAAGGATAGTGGAAATGCGGGGGAAAAAGCATTTACCTACCGTCTTTCCTCCTGCACCTGTCTGGCGGGAGATGTGATCGGGGATTATTCCTTTGATAAACAGATCCATGTGGGAGATAAGCTGTATTTTCAGGATATGGCCATTTATTCCATGGTGAAAAATAATACTTTTAATGGGATCCCGCTTCCGGGGATCGCTGTAATGAAAGAAGACGGAGACTGTGAACTTATCCGTACTTTTGGATATGGAGATTTTAAGGGGAGACTGGCATAATGGTGATGGTGGAAAAGACAGATATGACCGCTGAAATGGATCAAGCAGATAAAACGGTTCAGGTAGAAAGACTAAAAACACTGCCGGCAGCAGATGGATTTCACATGCCGGGAGAGTTTGAACCACACAAAGGAACCATTATGATCTGGCCGGAACGTCCCGGCTCCTGGGCCTATGGGGCAAAGGATGCCAGAAAAGCCTTTGCAAAAATCGCAGAGGCTATAGCAGAAGGAGAAGAGGTTTACATGTTAGCAGGAACTTCTTCCTTGGAGTCTGCAAAGGCAGCTTTTTCCGGAAAGTCAGAAAAGATCCATATTTTGCCTATAGAAACGGACGATGCCTGGGCAAGGGATGTAGGACCTACCTTTGTTAAAAATGCCAGAAAGGAAGTTCGTGGCATAAACTGGCGTTTTAATGCCTGGGGTGGAGAAGTGGATGGCCTTTATGCAAGCTGGGAAAAGGACGATGCTGCAGCAGAGGCAATCTGCGATGCCCTTGATTATCCGGTGTATGATGTCGGTGATTTTGTGCTGGAAGGCGGTTCCATCCACAGTGACGGGGAAGGAACTTTATTAGTAACAGAGGCATGCCTCCTAAGTCCCGGAAGAAACCCCCATCTTACAAAAGAAGAGATTGAAAAGAAGCTTTGTGAATATCTGGGAGCAGAAAAGGTCATCTGGCTGAAAAATGGCATATGGCAGGATGAGACTAATGAACACATAGATAATGTGTGCGCCTTTGTAAAGCCGGGAGAAGTTGTTTTAGCCTGGACAGATGAGAAAGAGGATCCCCAGTATGCTCTTTCTATAGAAGATTACCAGATTCTGGAAAATGAAACAGATGCAAAGGGCAGAAAGTTTATGATACATAAGCTGCCAATTCCTGAGAAGCCGGTATGTATCCAGGAACAAGACTTAAAAGGGCTTATGTTTGAGCCGGGAGAAGATACCAGAGAAGCAGGAGAACGGCTGGCAGCCAGCTATGTAAATTTCTATATTGCAAATGAAGCAGTTCTGGTTCCGCAGTTTCAGGATAAACATGATAAGTTGGCCTGTGATATATTAGGAAAGCTGTTTCCTGATCGCAGGATCTGTCCTATTGACGCCCGGGCAATCATTATCGGGGGCGGAAATATCCACTGTATTACACAGCAGATACCTTCTGGCATTGGGAAATAAGGCGTGACAGTCAGCGGTAACAGAAAAAATTGTCAACTGATGTAAAAATGGTGAGAACCTTTTGAATGTTGGAAAAACAACGGATCAAACATAAACAGGAATGTCAGATTGAAGGAAAGAAGGAGAAACAGCAAGTGAGAAACGTAAGATGTGCCGCAGTTCAGATGTGCTGCAGCAGAAATGTAGCAGAAAACATAGAAAAAGCAGAGGTTCTGGTACGTCAGGCAGCAGCAGAAGGAGCGCAGGTGATCCTTCTTCCGGAGCTGTTTGAACGCCAGTATTTTTGCCAGGAGCGCAGATATGATTACTATCAGTTTGCCACGCCGGTGATGGAAAATCCGGCAGTGCGCTATTTCCAGGGAGTTTGCGCCAGCTTGCAGGTAGTGATCCCAATCAGTTTTTATGAAAGAGATGTAAACCGGCTGTTTAATTCCGTTGCCATGATCGATGCAGACGGTTCCATTCTGGGAGTTTACCGGAAAACCCATATCCCAGATGATCATTTTTATCAGGAAAAATTTTATTTTACACCGGGAGATACTGGTTTTAAGGTATTTGATACAGCTTACGGAAAAGTGGGTGTTGGCATCTGCTGGGACCAGTGGTTTCCGGAGACTGCCAGAGCTATGGCAGTCGAAGGCGCAGAAATCCTTCTGTATCCAACGGCCATTGGCAGTGAACCCATCCTTTCTACAGACAGTATGCCTCACTGGAGAAGATGTATGCAGGGACATAGCGCCTCTAATCTGGTGCCTGTAATTGCAGCGAACCGTGTAGGCGAGGAACGGGTAGAGCCATGTGCAGAAAATGCAGGACAGAGTTCTTCCCTGGTATTCTACGGATCATCTTTTATCACAGACGGCTGCGGCGAGGTACAGGTATCCATGGGAAGACAGGAAGAAGGTTTTATCGCAGCTACCTTTGATTTGGACCAGCTGATGGAAGACCGCCTCTCCTGGGGACTTTTCAGGGACAGACGGCCTGAAATGTATGGGAAACTGATGTAAACATAGAAATGGAAGATGTTGGGGTCAAAAGGTATTTTTCTTCAAAAAATGGCTTCTTACTCATGTTTTTGGCGGGGCCCAAGTTCAAAAGTCCCCTGCCAGCCAACTTAAAAACCATGCTTCTAAATTTACCCGCTTTAAACAGGATTTCTTATCGGACTTACAATCTATGTTCGACCATCTTGTAAATCTGACCGAACCGATATGCCAAAAACGGAATCCTGATCTTGCTGGCATGACTATTTTGATACCTCCGGTATTGAAACATGGGTTACGGAAAATAATCCTAAGTATGCAAATCGTATTATTAAACAGTTGAAGGTTTTTAAGAAATCCCATAACCGGTATGACTGATACTGATATGTGACAGAAACAGAGGTCGAGCAATCGGCCTCTTTATTTTACCTGAAAACCCGAAAATATTAACCTGTGAAATCGATTTTCGATAAATATGTCGAAAGAATATTGAGAATAATACAAAAAAATAGTATAATGGTTCTACAAATATATCGAAAGGAGTGTACTTTATGCCTACAATAACATCAGTATCGGATTTAAGAAATTATGGAAATGTTCTTGAGAAAGTTCGTATCGGCTCTCCGGTTTACCTGACAAGAAATGGCCGCGGCGCTTATAGCATACGTGACATAAAGGACGAAGAAAACTTTCAGAAAGCAGAAGCAATGATACAACTGATGTGTGAACTGAATGCAGGACTTCGCTCCGCAGAAGACGAAGATTGGGTTTCGGAGGAAGAATTAAAAAGTCATTTCATTAACAAAAGAAACGAGGACTGACCATGTATCTGTTAAGATATACACCACAGGCTATGCGGGATATGGATTCTGTATGGGATGAGGTATATCAGGCTTCAAAAAGTTACGATATAGCGGATAAATATATAAAAGATTTTATAGACACGATTACCAAAAAAAAGCAACTTCCGACATCGGGTATACCACTCCGATATAAAGGCTTATTTACGGGATTTTATTTTATAGTTTTTAAAAAGTACATGGCATTTTATAGAATAAAAGATGATTATATCGAAGTGATCAGAATTATTTACGAGAAAAGGGATTATATGCAAATATTGTTTGGGGATAATTCGGCTGACCGCAATTAATGGCTAAAAAAGCAATTACGACGAAAGGAGCAGCAGAGATGAAAGAAATGAATATCCCTGTTGGAGTTTCAGACTTTGAAGAAATTCGTAAAAACGGGTATTACTACATCGATAAATCGGGACTGATCGGAGAACTGCTCAGTAGAACCGGAACGAAAGTGACGCTGATTACCCGTCCTCGGCGCTTTGGAAAGACGTTGGGCATGAGTATGCTGGAAAGCTTCTTCGATATCCGAAAGGACAGCAGAGCGTTATTTGAAGGGTTAGAGATTTCGGAAAACCGGGCACTGTGCGATGCGTGGATGAACCAGTATCCGACGGTTTTTGTTTCGTTTCGACAGGTAGATGGTCTTGACTTCGCCGGAGCATACGATATGCTTACATGGGTTATCTCAGAACTATATAAAAAGCATCGCTATCTGCTGGACAGCGACAGAATCGGCACCAGTGATAAGGAGATCGCGAAACAGCTGGAATGGGGACAGGCTTCCATGAAGGACATGAAAGGAAGCTTGATGTTGCTTACCAGGATGATGCAGCAGCATTATGAAAAGCCTGTCATTCTTCTTATAGATGAGTACGATGTCCCTGTCGCGAAAGCGAACAACAACGGTTACTATAATGAAATGCTCGATGTTATGAAGGGATTGATGCAGGCCCTGAAAGACAATCCGGCACTTCGTTTTGCTGTCGTGACAGGCTGCTTAAAGATTGCAAAAGAGAGCATCTTTACGGGAACCAATAATTTTGTATCGGATACGATCACAAATTCTCGTCTCAACGAGTATTTCGGCTTCGTACAGAGCGAGGTTGATGAGCTGCTGAAAGCTGCTGACATGACGGAACAGGCGGAGAACATGAAGAAATGGTACGATGGCTACCATTTCGGGGATTTCGATGTCTACTGTCCGTGGGATGTCATGAATTATATGCTGGAGTTTCAGCGCAATCCGAAGGCGAAGCCGATGAGCTACTGGAAAAACACAAGTGACAATGCCATCATCCGTTCCTTTATCGATTATGCGGGCAGTACGATCACAAAGAAGCTTGAGACACTGATGGCGGGCGGCTGCATCGTCCAGCGTGTGGATGAAAACCTGACCTATGATTATCTCCATTCATCAGAAGATAACCTCTGGAGTACACTGTATCTGACGGGATACTTAACACGGGCGCGGGAAGAGGATTATAAGGGTGAAGTTCCAGACGGTATGGTAGCCCTCATGATTCCGAATGCAGAAATTAACGAGATTTTCGAAACAACGGTCATCAAATGGTTTGATGACAGCGCGAAGAAGTGGAATCGAAATGCGCTGTTTGATGCCGTCTGGCGTGGTGACAGTGAAGGCATAAGCAGGGAAATGAATGCCCTGCTCCGACGCACGATCAGCTACCATGACTATCGGGAGGACTTCTACCACGCTTTTCTCGCGGGCATTTTTACAGGTGCTGGATATATGGTGGACTCCAATAAGGAGCATGGAGAAGGGCGAAGCGATGTGGTCGTTTATGATCCCATCAATGCGCGCGTCGCGATCTTCGAAGCGAAGTACACGAAGACCCTGGGAAACCTGGAGAAGGACTGCGATACGGCTTTGCAGCAGATCGACAATCGGATGTATGCAAAGGAATATGAGGATGACTATGATCAGATTCTCTGCTATGGGATTTCGTTTTTCAAGAAACGCTGCATGGTAAGGGAAAAATTAAAGTAGTTATCTGAAAAAATAAAGATGCCGATATAAAGATGTAGGTATGATAAAATGATGTGAGTGTCAAAAGTAAATTTTGTCACTCACTGATGTAACCGGATTGCTCCATTGCTATGCAATTCCCGCAATCCTCGAACATCATGGTATTATTAGTTATAGAAAAAATTCTGTGTACACATAAACATGAGAAGGAGAATTCAAAAACATGATCCGTTTACACAATGATTACAACCGTGGTGCATGTAAAAAGATATTAGAGAAACTGGCACAGATCAATGGGGAAAGTTATGATGGATATGGGGAAGATACATGGTGTGAAAAGGCGACAGAGCTGATCCGGGAAAAGTGTAAGGCACCGGAAGCTGCTATCCACTTTTTGCCGGGAGCTACACAGGCTAACTTCATTGTCCATGCGGCAGCTTTAAGCCCTATCCAGAGCGTGATCTGTCCGGACAGTGGCCATGTATATGCCCATGAAGCAGGTTCTATTGAAAATACCGGACACAAGCTGGTGCCTCTTCCCTCAACAGACGGAAAAATCAGCGCAGAGCAGATCCGGGAGGTGGCAGCTTCTTATTACAATAGCGGTGAGCCAAACTATATCTGCGAGCCGAAGATGGTGTATATTTCATTTCCTACAGAATGGGGAACCATTTATTCAGAACAGGAATTAAGAGAGATCCGCAAAGTATGTGATGAGTATGGAATGTACCTGTTTGCAGACGGGGCCAGACTGGGATACGGTCTTGGTTCTGTAAAAAATGATTTGACGCTGGAAAAACTGGCAGAACTGACGGATGTATTTTACATAGGCGGTACTAAGTGCGGTGCATTGTTTGGGGAAGCTCTTGTGATCACTAACAAGAAGCTGGCACGGAAATTCCGTACTTATATGAAGCAGAACGGAGCAGTTATGGCGAAAGGCTGGCTTCTTGGCATGCAGTTTTGCAGCCTGTTAGAGGATGGCACTTACGAAAAAATGACAGCCCAGGCAGATGCTTATGCCTTAGAGATCAAGGCTGCTTTTAAAGAAAAAGGAATCCGGGAATATGTGGAAAGCTATACAAACCAGCTGTTTGTAGTTCTTACAAAAGAACAGGTAGAGGTACTGGGAAAAGAGTACACCTTTGAATATCTGCAGGATCTGGCGGATGGAAGCATGGTAGTGCGTTTTTGTACCAGCTGGGCCACAACAGAAGCTGAAAAAGACCGACTGATCAGGGATATCAGGGCATTGTGATGTTTAAAACAGAAATATGAGCAATATTGAAGATGGGAATCCTGTAAACAGATGATTTTACAGGATTCCTATTTTTTGAATAAAAACTTCCGTCGTTTCTCTCAAAACATAGTACTCAGTCATCAACCAGCATGGTGAACTCAAAGATATTTTCAATCTCTTTTTCAGTCAGGTACAGTGCGTCGAGATTGGTTAAACCGATCAGTTTTTTAATCTTTTCATTAACTCTTTGGTTCTGGGAAATATTGATATAGGTCCCATCGCCTTTGTCAACAACCCTGAAGTCACGCATAAAATTTACAAGATCATAGGAATTGATTTCGTTTTTAAAACATTTGATTTCCAGGATCCTTAAAAGAAACAAACTAAGGTAGCAGATTAAAAAATGCCCATAGATTGTTTCTTTTTTTTGTACATAAACAGGCCGGGCGTCCAGATAAGATTTGGTGATACGGAAGGACTCTTCTATTTTCCAGAGGTTGTGATATGTCTGATATACCTGCAGGGGGTTCATGTCCAATTCTGATGTCACCAGGAGATTATATCCTGCATATTTCAGATCTTCTTCAATCTTTGCCTGGTTGATTTCAATGACTGGCTTTCCGTTTTTATCTGTATTTGTGATCTTTATATATTTGACAGAATCCCCCAGATCCTCCCGTGCCATTTTTTTGTAAGTGGTATAGTTGGTGGCTTTGTCCACCATTTTCATGATCTCGGCTTTCTGTTTCTGTGCAAGGGAAGGATTGTAGGAAACAATGCGTTTTTCTTTTACCTGAAAAGAGATCTCTTTTTCCTTACCAGTTTCAGGATCCGATTCCCTGAATTTATAAGAAAAAGTATCCACACAGGATTTTAAGCGAAATAGAAGCTTTCCGTCTTTATCCCGATAGTCCGTATAGACATTCGCATCATTTTCGAGAAGTATCCACTGCTTTTCTTTTTCACTCAGTCCTTTTCCATGAATGGATTTTGAGAAAATATATCCGTCCCGAGCTTCCACAACAGCAGCATAAATGTTTCTGGCACAGTTTAAGCCTTTATCTGCGACCTGAACAGTTTTTCCGGCTACTTTATAACGTTCTTTCATTTCCTGTATGATCTTCCGGATATACGGTTTCTCTGACTCATTTCCTGGATACATCTGCATCGCAAGTGGAACCAGATCCGCATCCAGAAGCAGGGCCTGCCCGATGATCGGTCCATGCCTGTTTTCCTTGGAAGGTCCCTTTTGTTTATCTTCCTTTGGAAGGTCAATTTCAAAGTAATAGTTTGTGCAGTCAAAGAAAACACTGCTGAAGTTACGCTTGTAATGCTCTTCATAACAATGGTTGAACAGCTCGATATATTTTTTATAAGATTCTCCGATAAACGCACAGCCATCGTAAATCTGATCTTCAGAAATAGGAACACCATGATAAAGATATGGGAATACGGTAGATGCCGTTTTGGATTTTGAGCAAGGGTAAAGGATCCGTGCATAGATCAGTTGTGCGATCATGTCATAAAGGTCAAACTGGAATCTTTTTTGTGATGCAAGGATATCGATCGTTTCTCTTACATTCAGTTCCGAAAGAAGAGAGGCAGCAAGAAAGTATCCGATGTTTTTTTCAAGCTGGGCAGTGAATGCCCGGGGGCGTGTTTGATCAGCAACAGAGTCTGCGTGTTCTCTGTTCTTTTTCTCCACATATTTCTGGTAATAAGAAACCGGGTCTGGAATCTCATTGGAAATAAGATTGGAGACATATCCAAAGCTTTCGATATTTCTTGAACGAGGCTGCTTTTTTTCTTTGTCCCAGTAACTTTCATACATCTGCAGATAAGTTCCTTTTTTCTTTTTATCCTGTCGTAAATAGTATGCCATATGTCCCTCCTGGCAGAGTACTATGTAGTGCTATTATTATACAACGTATCAAAAATTTTTTCAATAAAAAAATGCCCTGTGAGGACATTAAATTTTCCAGTAAAATCAAGGCTTATTAGATATATGTGCGATTTGAGATGTAGGGAGGAATTTGAAAACGTCGGAACTTTCATAGTACTACGACGGAAAACGGGGATGACTATTTTTTGAATAAAAATGAGTGGATCATGAATGTTTTTAGAATTGCGGGAGTGTAAAGCATGTAACAATTTTTTAGAAATAGTATGAAACAGCGAGGTTTTATGCTATACTAAACCCTAAAGTGGAGAACTATGGTCATGCACACATGAACAGTACAAACTATGCGATAGAGATGGAGAAACATATGTCAATAAATGAACAGGGAAAGGAAAATGCCATCAGCGTTCAGGATGTAACAAAGGTCTACCGGCTGTATGATAAGCCTATTGACCGGCTGAAGGAATCTATGAGTATTTCCCATAAAAATTATCATCGTGATTTCTATGCCCTTAAGGGGCTGTCTTTCCAGGTAAAAAAGGGAGAGACTGTAGGTATTATCGGAACAAACGGCTCCGGCAAGTCAACTATTTTAAAGATCATTACCGGTGTGCTCACACCAACCTCCGGTGAGGTTAATGTAGACGGTAAGATCTCTGCCCTTCTGGAACTGGGAGCCGGTTTTAACATGGATTATACCGGAATTGAAAATGTATACATGAACGGAACCATGATGGGATATACGAAAAAAGAGATGGATGAAAAGCTGCAGGATATCCTGGATTTTGCAGAGATCGGTGATTTCGTATATCAGCCGGTAAAGACTTATTCCAGCGGTATGTTCGTGCGCCTGGCCTTTGCGTTGGCTATTAACGTAGATCCGGAGATCCTGATCGTAGATGAGGCGCTGTCTGTAGGTGATGTGTTCTTTCAGTCAAAATGTTACCGGAGAATGGAAGAAATCCGTAAAAAAGGAACTACCATCCTGATGGTTACCCATGATATGGGCAGTATCATCAAATATTGTGATAAAGTTGTGCTGCTGCACAAAGGCGAATTTATTGCAGAAGGCCCGGCTGGAAAAGTTGTAGATATGTACAAAAAGATACTGGCTGGAAAGCTGGAGGATCTGCGGGCAGAGCTGGCAGCGGAAAAAGCATCAGAAAATGGAGATGCAGTGGAACTTTTAAAGGAAAAAAGCAGCGTACAAACGGATACCGAAAAGAATGAAGGCACAGAAATGTCTGATTTTTCCGGCGGAATGAATTTATCCCATACCGGTCTTATGCGTGACCAGCTGGCCATCAACACCGACCGCACCGAATATGGGGACGGAAGAGCGGAGATCTACGATCTGGGGCTTTTAGATGCCAGGGGAAATGTAACTAATCTGCTGTTAAAGGGTGAAACATTTACCATAAAAGAGTGCATCCGTTTCCATGCGGATATCCAGACACCTATTTTTACTTATACGATCAAAGATAAAAAGGGAACAGAACTTACCGGAACAAACACCATGTTTGAAGGGGCGGATATCAAGCCGGTAAAAAATGGAGATGAATATACCGTAGAATTTACCCAGAAAATGAACCTTCAGGGCGGTGAGTATCTGTTAAGCATGAGCTGCACCGGCTTTGAGCAGGGGGAACATGTAGTGTATCACAGGCTTTATGATGTAACCAATATTACCGTTATTTCCAATAAAAATACCGTTGGTGTTTACGATATGGAATCACAGGTAAAGGCGGAAAAGAGGAATGCAGATGAATGACATAAGTTATGAAATCCTTGACTTATTTAAGAAATATGGCGCAGATAAAGAGGGCATCTTAAAAATCCTGGAGGCAGACAGCCGCCCGGAAGTTCTGTATGCCCTTTCAGATATCCGGCGCAACCTTATGGACTGGATGGATTTTTCAGGACAGGAAAATGTGCTGCAGTTAGGCTCTGACTATGGCGTGATCACCGGTTTACTTGCAGAGCGCTGTGACCATGTTGCAGTCGTAGATGAAAGAGATGAAAATCTGGTAGTAAACCAGAAAATGAATGATGCTTACGCCAATGTTTCCTATATCAAAGCGGCTGATTTCCAGAAAATGGAAACAACTGAAAAAGAAGGAAAATACGATCTGGTGGTCTTACGGTCAGACCGTTCAGAGATGGATATTAAAACTATTTTAACTCAGGCTGCTTTTTATCTTTCAGAAAAAGGCAGACTGATCTTTGCATGTGAAAATGCCCTTGGTTTAAGCTTTCTTTCAGGCGCTGTCCATGATGAGGATGAAACTGCGTTTACAAAGGGAGAACTGGAAGAAGCATTTAAAGAAGCAGGACTTTCAAGGGTGGAATTTTATTATCCCATGCCGGAATATAAGAGGGCGGCATCTGTCTATTCTGACCGGTATCTTCCGGGAAAGGGAGATATCCCCCATGTGACTGCTGTTTATGACAGACAGCGTTGGGCCTGCATCCATGAAGATGAGATCTCAGATAAGCTGGTACAGGAAAAGGCCTTTGGCCTGTTTGCCAATGCATATCTGGCAGTGGCTTCTAAGGGAGCCGGTTCTTTCAAGGCAGTATTTGCAAAATACAACCGCACCAGAAAAGAAGATTTCCAGATACGCACTGCGATCCTGGAAGAAAATGGAAAAAGATATGTGGAAAAGACAGCCCTTACAGCAGCGGCAGAGGCTCATATCCGGTCTATGCGCGAAAAATATGAGAAATTGATCAGCGTAAATCCGGCAGTAAAGGTATTAGAGCCACATTATTCCAAAGATAACAAGGCAGTCCGCTTTGGCTTTTTAAAGGGAAAAACGCTGGCGGAGATCTTAGGGGAGCAGATCACAGGAAAAAAAGCCCCGGTAGAAGCCTTAAAAGCTGCTATGGACCGGGTATTTGGACAGGCAGTTCTGAAAAAAGAACCATTTACACCAACGGATCAGTTTAAAGAGGTATTTGGTGACAGTGAAGAGATCCTTTCCTTACAGGATACTTCCTATGAAGTGAGCAACATTGATGGTCTTTTTGAAAACCTGATGGAAACCCAGGATGGGCTTTATTGCCTGGACTATGAATGGGTATTTGACTTCCCGCTCCCGGCAGGTTTCATCCGCTACCGTAATCTGGTTTATTTCTATTATAAGTATGAAGGTCTGTTGGACTATGAAAATGCAGTTCAGTTTTTAAGTGAATTTGGAATGGATGAGAAGCTGGCAGAAATTTATGCTTCTATGGAAGTGGCATTCCAGACCTGGGTACACGGCGACGGAACTCAGGGATATATGGGCAATTATAAGCAGCGTCTGGTGACACTGGAAGAATTAAAGGCCCAGGAAAAGGAGCTGGCTCAGGCGAGAGAGCGGATCAACCAGCTTCAGGCAGAGGTAGAAGAGCGCAATATCCAGGTAAAGAAGGATCAGGAGATCCTGCGTCTTACCAATAACCATGTGACCAACCTGGAGGTAATGATCAAGGACCTGCGCCATGAGGTCAACGAACTGGGCAAGCTGGCTACTTATTTAAATGGTCATGAAGCACTTGTATTTAAAATGCGCCGGAAACTGGGACAGCAGGTAAACAAGGCATTTCCAAAAGGGACTAGGAAGCGTAAGATCTTAAATTATAGCTTTAATACTGTAAAGCATCCGGTCAAATACGGAAAAATGTATGCAACCAAAGAGGGGCGTAATCTCATTGAGGGTGATTTTAAGATCGGTGACGGTTATCTTACCGGCGGACATCTTTCCTTCCCACAGTATGAGAATCCGATGGTCTCCATTGTAATTCCATGCTATAACCAGATCCATTATACCTATGCATGCCTGCAGTCCATTCTGGAATTCACAAAAGATGTGACATATGAAGTTATTATTGCAGATGATGTTTCTACAGATGCTACCGCAGAGATCGGCCGTTTTGTGGATGGGCTGGGGGTCTGCCAGACGGCCACCAACCAGGGCTTCCTTCGCAACTGTAACCAGGCTGCAAAAGCTGCAAAAGGTAAGTATATCATGTTCTTAAACAATGATACCAAGGTAACAGAAGGCTGGCTGTCTTCTCTGGTAAATCTTATCGAATCTGATGATACCATTGGTATGGTCGGTTCCAAGCTGGTTTATCCGGATGGAAGATTGCAGGAAGCCGGAGGTATTATCTGGAGTGACGGTTCCGGCTGGAATTATGGCCGTCTGGATGATCCGGATAAGGCAGAATATAACTATGTAAAAGATGTAGACTATATTTCAGGTGCAGCTATTTTGCTGTCAGTAGATTTATGGAAGCAGATCGGCGGCTTTGATGAGCGTTTTGCTCCGGCTTACTGTGAAGACTCTGATCTGGCATTTGAGGTGAGAAAAGCAGGCTATAGGGTAGTTTATCAGCCTCTTTCCAAGGTGATCCATTTTGAGGGTGTTTCCAATGGTACAGATGTAAATGGTACCGGCTTAAAGCGCTATCAGGTGGAAAACAGCCAGAAATTAAAGGAAAAATGGGCAGATGAGTTTAAGAAACAGTGCGTCAATGATGGAAATCCAAACCCATTCCGTGCAAGAGAGCGCAGTCAGGGCAAGAAAGTCATTTTAGTAGTGGATCATTATGTTCCTACCTTTGACAAGGATGCTGGATCCAAGACAACGTATCAGTACCTGAAAATGTTCTTAAAGAAGGGCTATGTAGTCAAGTTCCTAGGTGATAACTTCCTTCATGAAGAACCATATTCTACTACTCTTGAGCAGATGGGGATTGAGATCCTTTATGGGGATCACTGGGCAACCGGTATCTGGGACTGGTTGAAATTGAATAAAGACGAGATTGACGTAGCTTACCTGAACCGGCCTCATATTGCTACAAAATACGTGGATTTTATCAAGGAAAATACCAATATCAAGGTGATCTACTATGGTCATGACCTGCATTTCTTACGTCTGGGCCGTGAATATGAGCTGACCGGGGATATTGATATTAAGAGAGAGGCAGATTACTGGAAAGCCATTGAACTTTCCATGATGCGCAAGGCGGCTATTTCCTATTATCCCTCTTATGTAGAGATCAATGCCATCCATGCCATTGACCGGTCGATCAAGGCAAAGGCCATTACTGCCTATGTATACGATCACTTTCTGGGGGATATCCAGGAAGACTTTGCAAAGAGAGAAGGACTGCTGTTTGTGGGTGGTTTTGCCCATCCGCCAAATGCAGATGCTGTGCTCTGGTTTGCAAAGGAGATATTCCCCCATATCAGAGAACAGCTGCCGGATATTAAATTCTATGTAGTTGGTTCTAAGGTAACTGATGAGATCAAGGCTTTAGAGCAGCCTGGAAACGGTATTATCATCAAAGGTTTTGTCAGTGAAGAAGAGCTGGCAGGTCTGTACGCTTCCTGTAAGGTAGTGGTAGTTCCGCTGCGTTATGGAGCAGGTGTAAAGGGCAAAGTGGTAGAGGCGATCTACAACGGCGCACCGATCATTACCACCAGCACCGGTGCAGAAGGTATCCCACAGGTTGGGCAGGTACTTGAGGTGGAAGACGATCCAAAGGTATTTGCAGATAAGACTGTGGCTTTGTATCAGGATAATGACCGCTGCCGTCAGATGTGTGAAGAAACCCAGAGGTATATCAGGGAACACTTCAGCATGGATGGGGCATGGAAAGTAATAGAAAATGACTTTTCCCGATAGCAATGAGCAGTGCGAAAAAGGGAAACACAGAACAGGAGATTAAAATGCAGGCAATCTTACTAGCCGGCGGCTTGGGGACCAGGCTTCGCAGTGTTGTAAGCGACCGTCCAAAGCCAATGGCATTGATCGAGGATAAACCATTTATGGAATACGTGACCAGAGAGCTGGTACGCAGTGGCATTACAGAGATCATTTTCGCTGTAGGCTATAAAGGTTCCATGGTGGAAGAATATTTTAAAGATGGAAGTGGATTTGGCTTTCACGCTTCCTATGCCTATGAGGAAACTCTTTTAGGCACAGCAGGAGCTATTAAAAATGCAGGCAGATTCATTACAGAAGACCGTTTTTATGTGTTAAATGCAGATACCTTTTACCAGATCGACTATACCCGTCTGGCAAAGCAGCAGGATGAACAGGATCTGGATATGGCTCTGGTGCTGCGTCAGGTGCCAGACGTGTCGCGTTACGGTAAAGCCATTTTAGATGAAAACGGTATTCTTACCGGATTTAATGAAAAAACAGCAGATCCGGTGCCGGGAACCATTAACGGCGGTATTTATCTGATGAAAAAAAGCTTGTTAGATGAGATACCGGAAGGTAAGGTATCTCTTGAAAATGAGATGATCCCAAGGTGGCTTTCTGAGGGAAAGAAGCTGGGCGGCTTTGTAAATGACGGCTATTTTATTGACATTGGCATTCCAGAAGCTTATTTCCAGTTCCAGGAAGATGTAAAAACAGGAGTGGTACATTAATCGTAAGTCCGAAAGGAGAAAAATATATGGTGATCAGAGGCAGAGCGCCCCTTCGCGTCAGCTTTGGCGGCGGCGGTACAGATGTAGCACCATTCTGTGAGCAGCAGGGCGGCGCTATTATCGGAAGTACCATTAATAAATATGCATATTGTTCTATTGTACCAAGAGAGGATGATCAGATCATTGTTCACTCACTGGATTTCGATATGACAGTAAAATACAACACAAGGGAAAACTATGTTTACGACGGACGTCTGGACCTGGTAACTGCTGCCTTAAAGGCAATGGATATCAAACAGGGCTGCGAAGTGTATTTACAGTGCGATGCACCTCCAGGCTCTGGTCTTGGAACATCCTCTACAGTCATGGTGGCAATGCTTACTGCTATGGCACGCTGGAAAGGCATTATGTTAGATGCATATGCAATGGCTGATCTGGCATATGAGGTAGAGAGGGAAGATTTAAAGATCGATGGCGGTTATCAGGATCAGTATGCAGCAACCTTTGGAGGTTTTAATTTCATTGAGTTCCATGGACGGAACAATGTAGTGGTAAATCCCTTGCGTATTAAAAAAGACATTATCCATGAGCTGCAGTATAACCTGTTGTTATGCTATACTGGAAAGATACATGTTTCTGCAAATATCATTAAAGACCAGGTGCAGAACTATGAAAAGAAAGATGCTTTTGAAGCTATGTGCGAGGTGAAAGCACTGGCTTATGCTATGAAGGATGAGCTGTTAAAAGGCAATCTTCACAGCTTTGGAAAGCTGTTGGACTACGGCTGGCAGAGCAAAAAACGTATGAGCAATAAGATTTCCAATCCACAGATCGATGAGCTGTATGCAGAGGCATTAAAGGCAGGTGCATTAGGTGGAAAGCTTTTAGGCGCAGGCGGCGGTGGATACCTGTTAATGTACTGCCCATACAATGTGCGTCATAAGGTGGCAGCCCGCATGGAGTCCATGGGCGGACAGCTGGCTGACTGGAATTTTGAATTGCGCGGTGCCCAGAGCTGGGTAGCAGACGAAGACCGTTGGCAGTATGATAAGGTAAAAGTGCAGATGCCAAACGGGGAATACTGTTTTGACCTGAAATAAAGGCAGGTCTGTAAAACAGAGAAGGTTTATATAAAAATCTGACAATCGCAGAAATGGAAAACAAGACTGTGGAACATACATTAAATAAAGTAGTATTTTTAGACCGGGATGGCACCTTAAACGAAGAAGTGAACTATCTTCATAAGACCGGAGATATGAAGCTTCTTCCCGGTGTGCCCCAGGCTTTGAAAAAGTTAAAAGACGCCGGTTATAAGCTGATCGTTGTAACCAATCAGGCGGGAGTGGCAAGAGGCTATTATACAGAAGAAGATGTAAAGATCCTTCACCAGTATATGAACCAGCTGTTAGAAAAAGACGGAGCCCAGATCGATGCTTTTTATTACTGCCCCCACCATCCGGTACATGGTATTGGTGCATATAAAAAAGTGTGCAATTGCCGCAAACCGGGAACAGGCATGTTTGAAATGGCAGAAAAAGACTTTCCGGTGGACAAGACTGCTTCCTATATGATCGGGGACAAGCTTCTTGATACAGAGGCTGGACATAGATTTGGCGTTACCTCTATTCTGGTAGGAACCGGATATGGGGCAGAGCTTCATAAAGAACAGCAGGAAAAAGGTGAAAAACCGTCCTATGATCATTATGCAGAGGATCTTGGCCAGGCAGCACAGTGGATACTGGAAAGAAAATAAAACAGGAGATCTGGGTATAACTGATAAAAAACTTCTTGCAAGATCAGGTACAAAAAGAGTTACAGTTCAGCCATTACATCTTCTTGTTTCCATATTCATGAAAACAAGAAGCATGGTGGGTCCACCATATGCTGATCTGGATGAAAAAGTGCTTATGCAAGCATGCTTGCAACACACTTTCTCATTCAAACCAGCGCATGGCTGAACTGTAACCCAAAAGATTCCGGGAGCACATAGTGGCCAAAAGGAGAAAATGTATATGAAAGAACTTAGATTTTTAGATGAATTAGTGCAGCGTTATCCGGTACTTGGACCGGTAAAAGGAGATATCCTTAAAGCCTATGAGATCATGAGGGAATGCTATGAAAATGGCGGGAAACTGATGATCGCAGGAAATGGCGGCAGTTGTTCCGACAGTGAACACATTGTAGGAGAGCTGATGAAAGGCTTTGTAAAACGCCGTCCTGTATCAGAAGAGCTGGCAAGGGCATTAAAGACAGCAGACCCGCAGATGGGAGAAATTCTGGCTGACAATCTTCAGGGAGGACTTGCGGCTATTGCACTGACCGGTCACTGTGCCCTGACAACTGCCTACTCCAATGATGTAAACGGAGACCTTACCTTTGCACAGCAGCTCTACGGCTATGCAAAAAAGGGCGATGTATTTCTGGGGATCACTACATCCGGAAATTCTAAAAATGTACTTTATGCAGCAGCTGCGGCCAAAGCATTAGGTGTGACTGTGATCGGACTGACTGGCCGTGACGGTGGAAGGATCAAAGACTTTTCCCATGTTTCCATCGTGGTTCCAGAGCAGGAGACCTTTAAGATCCAGGAGCTTCATCTTCCTGTATACCATGCACTGTGCCTGATGCTGGAGGATCATTTTTATGAGTCATAAGCATGTATATGCAATACCTGCCTATGGTGATTCACCTTATCTGGAAAGCTGTATTAAATCTCTGAAGGAACAGAAAGTGGTATCTTCTGTGATCCTGTGCACATCCACCCCAAGCCCGTTTTTAGCAGATATGGCAGAAAAATATGATCTGCCCTACTATATCCGGGAAGGAGAAAGCAATATACGGGATGACTGGAATTATGCATATTCCATGGCAGATGCAGAATTTGTCACCATAGCCCATCAGGACGATATGTATTGCAGAAACTATGGGGAAGAACTGTTAAAGGCAGCAGCCAAATATCCGGATATGACTGTATTTACTTCTGATTATGCCATTTTGAAAAACAAAAAGGTGATCACCGGGGATAAGATGCTGTGGGTGAAGCGTTTTTTACGTATTCCCCTGCGTTTTCACAGGCTTTGCAGTTTAAAACCAGTAAAAATAATGCCTCTTGTATTTGGAAATCCCATCTGCTGCCCGGCAACTACTTACAGTAAAAAGCTGTTAGGAGAGCCATTTGTCCAGTCAGGGTATCAGTTTGCTTTAGACTGGGACCACATGGTACAGCTGGCAGGAGAAAAAGGACGGTTTATCTGTGTGGAGAAGCCTCTGATCTATTACCGGGTCCATGAGGGGGCGACTACAAATGCCTGCATCAAAGACAACCGCAGGGCAAAAGAAGAAACAGAAATGTTTAGCAGATTCTGGCCAGAACCGGTGGTCAGGCTGATCATGAAGGGATACTCTTCCGCTTATAAGGAGTACGAATAAAGAAATAAAGGAACAGGTAAAAATGGGGAGTGAAAAAAGGAAAGAAGGTCTTTTGCTGGCTGTATTCTGGCTGGCAGCAGTTATCCTTATAGGAACCGCTGCAAACAGACTGATACTTCATGGCCCTGTGGGGGAAACATTACAAAAGAGAGAAACAGGATGGATGCTTTTAGAACTGTCTGTCCTGTTTTTATGGAATTTATGGTGGCTGTGCCTGGCAGTAAAACACAGGGGAAAAAGAAAGATGGCAGCAGCGTGTCTGGTAGCCGGGTGGCTGTTTTTCCTGTGGGGACACAGTATATTGCTGCCGCTCATTGGTGCCGGCATATGGATGGCAACGGTGATGGGATATGGTATCTGCATCAATAACTGTTTTTTAAGTGGTTCCGGTAAAAAGACCAGATACCTGCTTCCGGTCTGGGAAAAGATCACCTTAGGGCTGACCACCGGAAGCGCTGCCTGGATGGTCATGGTATGTGGGATTTCCCTTACAGGTCATGGAGGTATCGGACTTTGGCGAAAGATAGCAGTTGTGCTGTGTGTGGGGATAGCGGCAGTCTGGCTGTGGAAAAACAAAGAAATTTTCAGCAGGTCTGTGGATAACCACAGCAGTACAGAGAAAAAGGGGATGAAGAAACAGAATGCAGTAAGTGGATGCAGCAATATGCTTCATGCAATTATGCCGGAAGATGTGCTTCAGGCAGCCCTTCTTGCATTCATTCTTACCATGCTGTTCCTTCAGGCGGGCCGTTTAAACCATGAGCTGGATTATGATTCCCTTCATTATGGACTGCGTTCCCCGTATATACTGGATAATGGAGAAGGTATTTATGAGAATCTGGGACTGATCAATCTGGTGTATACCTACAGCAAAGGTGCAGAGGTGCTGGTGCTTCCATTATCAGGTACACCTACCTATGGTTTTTTGCTTTCATTCACTTTCTGGACCACAACAGTCAGTGTGATAACGGCTGGGGGGATCGGGAAACGTTATGGGGGGAAAAAATGGAGCTGTA
>OBZK01000541.1_pt1 | contig 26101 bp, 28 predicted proteins | sample 1495511 | NCBI WGS metagenome assembly OBZK01 (sample SAMEA2580233, study PRJEB22360) | human gut metagenome | biome: human gut; feature: human-associated habitat; material: faeces | place: Denmark | collected 2008/2010
CAATACATTGTTACCTCCAACCCTTCCATTTTCGCAGAACACTATATTCTACGAACCGAATTATATCATAAATTGTTGTTGTTTCAAATAAAAAAGCGACGAATTGACAGTAATTATCAGGTATTTGAGCTATTAAGATAATAGTCTGTTTTATCCGATGATTTTAACAGTAAATAACTAATGTTTTTATAGTTCGATGTGTTTAAAAAACAAATTAATAATGAAAAAATATTTGAAAATCGTTAGATAAAATTAATCAATTCTTATTTTCATCATAATAAATTTATTTGTGTTAATCATTTTATCCAAAATTAACGATAAATGAAATATTTATTCTTTTTGAGATAGCAATAATAAATTGATATTCTTTTAAGATTCTGATTTTTTCGTAGAATATAGTGTTCTGCGAAAATGGAAGGGTTGGAGGTAACAATGTATTGGTACGTAGCCAGATGCAAAACTGGTAGAACTAAAAAACTTGTTAGTACTTTAAACAAACAAGTGAACATGAATGCCTTTATACCTAAAAGTGAAAGATGTTTTGGTAGAGGGGAAACAGCTGAGTTTATAGTTAAGGAAATATATCCTGACTATGTATTTATCAAGAGTGATCTTGATCAAGAAGCTTTTGATGAACAATTTAAAGAGTATTTTAAAACGATTAATGGATTAGTGGATTTACTTGAGTATAAAGATACATATCCATTAACTAGTGAAGAGCAGTCTTTACTAGAAAAGTTATTAGATAATACTGATACGATCAAACATACAAAAGGAGTTATAGTGGATCGAAGATTCGTTCCCACTGATGGTCCTTTAGTAGGTTTAGAAGATATGATCAAAAAAGTTGATAAATATAGAAGATTTGCAACATTAGATACAGAAATTCTTACTGGAAAACTACTTGTTGCGATTGATTATTAAGATGAACTGGTATGTCTTATATGTATTCAGTAATAAAACTAATAAAATACTATCTAATTTGAATCAAAGAAAAGAACTTACTGCCTTTATTCCTAAAACTGAAGTATTTCATAGGCAAGCAAAGAAAAAGACTACTAAGGATATGTTTGATAACTATATCTTTGTAAAGTCAGATTTAAAACAAAATGATTTTAATGATCTTTTATTGTCTATGAAAGATAAGAATGATGGACTGATTAAACAATTAGAGAATGCTGAAGTATCTGCTTTAAGAGAAAAAGAAATAGAGTTCTTTAATAATGTATTAGATAAAGATAATGTCGCTAGAGTATCTGTTGGTTACCAAGAAAATGGGAAGACAGTTATTGTAGAAGGTCCCCTACTACATTATCAAGATTATATCGTTAGAGTCATGAAACATCATTGTACAGCACAACTAGATTTACCTTTCTTTGATAGAAAGATTATTCTAGGAGTTGAACTTATAAGCAAGAATTAAGTGTTACTCAGGTTAACTTGATAACACATTAGTTCTGAACATAAAGTCTAGATTATTTGGGGTAAGGGGGAATTGTATCTTCTACCTCATAAATATGACTAAAACAGGCGATGAACCTGTTTTTTTATGTTCAAAAAGGAGGTATAAAGAGTGACTAAAATATTAGAAAAAATAGAATCAGAAGTGATATGTATTATTGATGATAAACAATACCAATATACAAATGGTAAAGAGGCTTATCAGCAATTAACAAATAACTATTCTATTACATCTATTAAAGCTTTTAACAATCAAATCATCTTAAACTTAAATCCAAAAGAGAATAACAAAGAACAAGATTGGCAAGAAGAATATAAGAAACAATTTGGTGAAGAACCAAGTTTCTTTTAAGGGAGAGTGAAAATGAATCTATTAATCATAGGAGCAGGTGGACATGGGAGATGTTGTCTAGATATAGCTAAAGATATGAATATTTTTGATAAGATATCTTTTCTTGATGATCAAAATATAAATAAAGTTATTAATGGTTGTAAGGTTATTGGATCTATTGATGAGATGAGTTCTTATTATCCTGAGTATACTCATATTCATATTGCGTTGGGAAATAACAAAATAAGAAGTAAACTGCTTCTACAAGCTAAAGAAATTGGTTATTCATTACCTATATTAAAACATTCTTCAAGTGTTGTATCAAATTATGCTTCTATTAATGAGGGAACAATTATATTTCCTCATGCAGTAATAGAACCTAATGCAACTATTGGTAAGGGATGCATTATTACTGCAAATACAACCATTAATCATGATGCAATGATCAATGATGGCTGTCTAATATATAGCAATTCTATAATTAGACCAATGTCAGTCATAGGAAGTAACACAAGAATAGGAAGTGGATGTACTATAGGTTTTGGTACAAATATAAAAGAAGAAAGTGAAATCAAAGATGGGTCAGTAATTGAATCATCTTTTTAATTGAAATAAAACAGGGAGGGAAACGTATGTTTACAGATAAACAAAAAAGATATCTACCCTTTAAAAGAACAATTGATGTTGTTTTAAGTGGTGGAGCTATTGTTGTACTAAGTCCAATACTAGGCTTATTAGCTTTAGCTATCAAACTAGATTCTCCTGGGCCAGTACTATTTAAACAAAAAAGAGTTGGTAAAAATAAAGAACTATTTGAAATATATAAGTTTAGAACAATGAGGACAGATACACCTAAAGATATGCCTACTCATATGTTAAAAGATCCAGATCAATTTATTACTAAAACAGGTAAATTCCTAAGAAAGACTTCTTTAGATGAATTACCGCAAATTTTTAATATTTTTACAGGAAAGATGTCCGTCATAGGTCCTAGACCAGCTTTATGGAATCAAGATGACTTGATTGCAGAAAGAGATAAATATCATGCGAATGATGTAAGACCGGGATTAACTGGGTGGGCACAAATTAATGGTAGAGATGAATTAGAAATAGATGTTAAAGCTAAGTTTGATGGTGATTATGTTAATGATATGGGATTAAAGATGGATATCAAATGTTTTCTAGCTACTATTGGATCAGTACTATTAGGGGATGGAGTAGTAGAAGGTGGAACAGGAGAACTAGAAAAAACTGTCGATATTCAAATTATAGATCCCGAAAAGATAGAAAAAGAAGCAAAGATAGGAGCTGCTGTGGTAACAACTGCAGGAACAGTCGGACTAACAGGATTAGGGCTAATCTACAGACATTGTAAAAAAGATAAAATGAAGGGTAGGAAATCTTATAAGGGAGTTCTTTTTATTTTAGCTACTTTATCATATGCAGGTTACACAGCATATACAAATGTCAAACGTAAAGTACAGTTACAAGATAATCAAATTAATAAAAAAGAAATTAAAGAAGTTAAACAACTTTCATTAAAGAGAGTCTTAATAACTGGTGCTAATAGCTATATTGGAGAATCGGTAGAAAAGTGGTTAAACAATTCAGACGATGAATATGAAGTTGATACATTAGATATGTTAGATCCTAATTGGAAAGAATATGATTTTTCTAAATACGATACAGTATTCCATGTTGCAGGTATAGCTCATGCTGATGTTGGTAATGTATCTGATGAAGTTAAACAAAGATACTATAAAGTAAATACTGATCTAACTTTAGAAGTAGCAAATAAGGCAAAAGAAGCTGAAGTAAAACAATTTATATTTATGTCTTCAATGATTGTCTATAGTGGTTGTGAAACTACTCATATTACAAAAGATACTAAACCTAAAGCAGAAAACTTCTATGGTGATAGTAAACTACAAGCTGATTTAAAACTACAAGAAATTAATAGTGAATCATTCAAGGTTGTAGTAGTAAGACCGCCAATGATTTATGGAAAAGGTTCAAAAGGTAATTATCCGCAATTAGCAAAGCTAGCAACAAAGTTGCCAGTATTTCCAATTGTAGATAATAAAAGATCAATGTTACATATAGATAATCTTTGTGAGTTCATTAAATTAATGATTGATAATGAAGAATCAGGGGTGTTCTTCCCACAAAATGACGAATATACAAATACATCAGATATGGTACAAATGATAGCAAATGTAAAAGGTCATAGAATTATTATGATTCCTGGGTTTAGCAAAGTTATTACATTATTGGGAAGTATGAATAATAAGTATGGACAGCTGGCTAATAAAGCATTTGGAAATTATTATTATGATATGAGCATGAGTGAAAGCAAAAATAAATATCAAGTAAACAATTTAGAAAAAAGCGTTATTTTAACGGAGGAATCATAAATATGATAAAAGAATCAGTTAAATATAGTGTTCTGATGTCTGTATACAAAAAAGATGACGCATCCTGGTTACGTGAAAGTATAGATAGTATGCTTAATCAAACTGTATTACCCTCACAAATTGTGATAGTTGAGGATGGGATACTAACAAGAGAACTTGAAGATACCGTAATTGAATACGAAAATAAATATAAAGAAATAATAGATATTATTAGAAGAAATAAAAACATGGGGTTAGGGTACTCGTTAAATGAAGGATTACGCAAATGTAAATATGAGTTGATTGCTAGGATGGATAGTGATGATATTTCCATGCCTGACAGGTGTGAAAGACAAATAACAGAATTTTTACAAAGAGATAATTTAGATATTATTGGTGGGCAAATAATAGAATTTGAAGATAATATTAGAAATATTAAAAAATCAAGAATAGTTCCTTGTGAACAAGGAGAAATAATTAAATTTAGTCATAGGAGAAGCCCATTTAACCATCCAACTGTTATGTTTAAGAAAGAGTCAATTGTGAATATTGGTGGGTATCCAGAACTAAGACGAAAAGAGGATTTAGGATTGTTTATCCAATTGGTTAATAGTGGAGCTATATGTATGAATCTCAAATTGCCGGTATTATATTATCGAACAAGTAAGGACAATTTAAAACGTAGAAAAAATTTTGTTAATTGTAAAGAATATATTGAGTTAATGTATGATTTCTATAAGTCAAATACAATTACATTTATTGATTTACTATATGTTGTTTTTGGTCAATTAGCTCTATTCATAACTCCAATGAAAGTTACTTTATTCTTAAGTAATACTTTTTTAAGGGGGAATAGCAGTGGAAAATAATTCATCGATTGTTAGTATTATTGTACCAATATATAATTCAGAGAAATATTTATCATATTGTATTAGATCATTAATTAATCAATCTTATAAAAATATAGAGATTGTATTGGTAAATGATGGTTCCACTGATAATTCAGAAAAAATTTGTTGCGATTTTCTAAACAAATATAAAAATATTAGATATATTAAAATACCCAATGGAGGTGCGAGTAAAGCTAGAAATGTTGGGGTTAACGAATCAAAAGGAGAATTTATTGTATTTGTAGACGCAGATGACTTCATCGCTAAGGATGCAATTGAAATTTTATACAATAATATATCGAAACATGATGTAGATATGGTAGAATTTGTCGACTATATACGAACAAATCATCATTTACTTGAAGATGAGAATACAAATGATATAAAAGTAGCTCGTAAAAATAGAGATGATCTTTTTGAAACATTTTTCAGAATAAATGGGGAAAAAGATAATCATACTTTGTGGAATAGAATGATTAAAAGACAGGTTTTTTCAAATAATATGTTAATTGAGGGAAGAATGAATGAAGATGTTGCAGGCGTATTTGATTTAATTTGTAACACAGAAAACTCATTAACGATTTATGTAGAGAAGTATTATTATTTTGAAAATAAAAATGGAGTAACTAAATCAAAGTTCAAAAAACAAGATTTAGATTTACTTTTTATGTGGGAATATGTTTGCGAAAAGACTGAGAAAATGTTCCCTCAATACTTGAATTACGCAGTAATGAATAAAAAAAGAGCATATTTTACACTATTATCGAAAATGTTTTTTTCTGGATACAATAAGAAAGATAAAGATTTGTTGGAGGTAAAACAATATTTAAAGAGTAATTTAAAAAAATGTTTTCCTGATTTGATTAAGTGGAAAATGCCGGTAAGCAGAAAAATATTATTAATTTATATTAATTTTTTCTATTAGAAAGATGGAGGTGAAAGTATGTTTTTCTATTTATTTATACTTTTGATTATATCAATTTTATCTTTTTATTTTAAATCTGTACCTGGTGGTAAAAAGCTTTTTTGCTTTTTTACATCTTTTCTGTTGGTACTTCTTTTTTCTATTAGATCTAGCACAGTAGGATGGGATACATCAAATTATGTAAGTATATTTAATAATATATCAAAGGAAGATATATTTAAGTCGTATTTGGAACCAGGTTGGGTTGCTATGAGTAAAGTAATTTCAATGGTAAATAATAGTCAAATGTTTTTCTTTTTTTGCATTTGTATTATTGCTGTACTTTCGTGGTATTTTGTCATAAAAAGATTATCATTAAATGTCTATTTATCATACATTATGATATTTATGTTAGGAATATATTTCAACCTAATGAATCAAGTGAGAAGCTCATTAGCAAGTGCTATATGTATGATTAGTTTTTATTACTTATATAGGAAAAATTATAAATTGAGTTTGATTTTTGTAATAATTGCTTCTTTAATACATCAAAGTGCAATTGTTTTTTTATGTATTATTATTTCAGATTTATTAATAAAAGAATTGAATAAAAAGTTTTACATTGTATTAGGTTTAGTGACAACCATATGCTTATTTTTCTTTGATAGAATTTTTGAGTTCTTTACATCGTTTTTCTACACAAGTTACGTGACAGGAAATACTGCTGTTAATCACATAAACCAAGGAAATTATAAAATGTTAGTTTTTTATGGCTTTTTATTCTTGTTTTTATATTACATTGATTTTACTAATTTAAAAAACTCAAAATATGAACATGATCAATCTTATTTAAGGCTAAGAAAACTTCTTTTTATGGCGTGTATTTTTACATGTATATTACAGTTGTTGAGTGTCAATTCTACAATGATTGCGAGATTCTCAAACTACTTTAATATATATTATGTTATAGCAATACCTAATGCTCTTGATTTGGTAAAAAATAAAACAAATAAAGTATATTATCAATTAATACTAATGGTTGTTTTAATTATATTTATGACAGTTTATTTGGTGTTTTCAGAAAAAGGTGCAGGGCATGATGGTGTTGTACCATATCAAATTGCTAATATGACAAATAGTTTAAAATATTAATATGAATAGGAGAAAAGTATGAAAATAGCAGTAGCAGGAACAGGATATGTAGGGTTAAGCATCGCTACATTATTAGCACAGCATCATGAAGTGATGGCTGTGGATATTATTGAAGAAAAAGTTAATATGATTAACAATAAAAAGTCTCCAATTCAAGACAATGAAATTGAAGACTTTTTAAGTACAAAAAAATTAAACTTAACAGCGACACTAGATGCTAAAGTAGCATATAGTAATGCCAAATTTGTAGTTATTGCTGCACCGACTAACTATGACTCGAAGAAGAGCTTCTTTGATACTAGTGCTGTAGAAGCAGTAATTAAATTAGTAATGGAATATAACCCTGATGCAATCATGGTTATTAAGAGTACTGTCCCAGTAGGATATACTCAAAGTATTAGAGAAAAAACAGGCAGTAAGAATATTATCTTCTCCCCGGAATTCTTGAGAGAATCAAAAGCTTTATATGATAACTTATATCCATCAAGAATCATTGTAGGCACTGATATGGATGATCCTAAATTAGTAGAAGCTGCAAATACATTTGCAGGGTTACTACAAGAAGGAGCTGTTAAAGAAGATATAGATACATTAATCATGGGATATACAGAAGCTGAAGCAGTTAAACTATTTGCTAATACATATTTAGCTTTACGTGTATCATATTTTAATGAATTAGATACATATGCAGAAATGAAAGGTCTAGATACTCAAAACATTATTAATGGAGTATGTTTAGATCCTAGAATTGGTTCTCATTACAACAACCCATCATTTGGTTATGGCGGTTATTGTTTACCAAAAGATACTAAGCAATTACTTGCCAACTATCAAGATGTACCACAAGAAATGATGACTGCAATCGTAGAATCAAATAGAACAAGAAAAGATTTTATTGCAGATAGAGTATTAGAAAAATCTGGATATTATGCATATGATGAAAATAATGATTATGATCCTACTCAAGAAAAAGAAGTTACTGTAGGTGTATATAGACTTACAATGAAATCTAATTCAGATAACTTTAGACAGTCATCTATTCAAGGTGTAATGAAACGTGTAAAAGCTAAAGGTGCACAAGTTATTATTTATGAACCAACACTTAAAGATGGTGAAACATTCTTTGGTAGTAAAGTTGTAAATGACTTAGAAGCATTTAAACAACAATCCAATGCGATTATCGCTAATCGTTATGACAGTTGTTTAGATGATGTAGAAGATAAAGTATACACGCGAGATTTATATGGAAGAGATTAAAAGAGATACGGATATAGATATATTAAAAGCAATAGGTATTGTCTTAATGATAATGGGACATATTGGTTTTGGAGGTATATTTGATTATTGGATACATTCATTTCATATGCCAATGTTTTTTATTATGTCTGGATTTTTGGCAAAAAGGAAAAAGATTGATTTTAAATATTATTTAGAAAAAAAGCAAAAACACTTCTGCTTCCATACATTGTTTTTGGGTTAATTTTTTATGGTGTATGGGTTATGCTTAATTTTTCTAACAGTGATTTGTGTAGTCCTTTATTTCACTTAGTATGGATTAATACGGATGATTTAGCAATTGCAGGTGCTCTATGGTTTTTGACTTCTTTATTTTTTGCAGACGTTTTTTACTATTTAATTGATATATTGTCTGGTTTGTTTAAATATGTTGCAATTGTTGTGATTGTAATTGTTGGTATGATCTTACCTAACTATTTAAGATTGCCTTTTGCTATAGATACTGCGTTTGTTGGTGTAGGATTAATGTTTGTGGGAAATAAATTAAAATTATTGAGTAATAAATATTCTAATAAAAATTTGTGGTGTGGTATATCAGTTTTATTTATAGGTTGTATAGTTTCATTTTTCAATGGATATGTAAATATGAGAACAGGTGAATATGCAAACTGGCTATTATTCTTTTTAGTAGCTATTTTAATCATATCAGGATTATATCTATGTATTAAAAATATAAGTGTTTTTTTACCTAAATTTAAAAAAATAATTTAATTTATATAGGAGAAAATTCACTTATATATGTAATTTTTAATCAAATAATTATATTGGGGTTTACATATTTGGTGACTTTTACCAATTTAAAAGTTCCAATAATTTTAATTTTATGGAAGGTTTTTTAATTAATTGCAGTACTAATAATTACAAGAGTGCTGGTATTTATAATCAATATTTCAAGACTTCGATGGAGTATTGGAAAATAGAAAGGGTGGAGTACTATTAATAGTATAAAAAAGAATTTTATTTATAATGCATGTTATAATGTTTTGATTTTGATAATACCTATATTAACATCACCATACATTTCAAGAATTATGGGTGCAGAAAATATTGGAATATATTCTTATTCATATTCTATAGCTTCTTATTTTGCTTTGTTTATTTTATTAGGACTAAATAATTATGGGAATAGGACTATTGCAGCTGTGCGTGATAATAAAATGGAATTATCAAAGAATTTCCTTGAGATTTATACAATGCAATTATGTATGTCGTTATTTGTAATAATTATTTATGTTATCTATTCTTTATTTATATCAAAGAATACAATTATTTCATTAATTCAAATCATATATATCATCTCGGTTGCAATAGATATTAATTGGTTTTACTTTGGAATTGAAAAATTCAAAATAACAGTTTCAAGAAATACCGTTATTAGATTATTGAATGTAATTCTTATATTTACTTTTATTAAAAGCAAGGATGATCTCGTTTTATATACATTTATTATGGTGATTGGACCTCTAATAAGTCAATTGTTTTTATGGACAATTTTACCAAGATATATTTCTTTTAGTAAAATTAAATTTAAAGATGTATTAAAACATATTAAACCCAACTTAGTTTTGTTTATTCCAGTGATAGCGATCAGCTTATATACTATAATGGATAAAATTATGCTAGGTTATATGTCATCAATGACAGAGGTGGGATACTACGAAAATTCAAATAAACTTACTCAAATTCCCGCCATGGTTATAACTTCACTAGGAACAGTAATGTTGCCAAGAATGTCAAATTTGATTGCTAATAATAAATTTGAAGAAGCTAAGAAATATATTGAAAAATCTTTAATTGTGTCAGTGATATTGTCTACTTCAATGTCATTTGGTTTGACTGCCGTTTGTCCCGTATTTGTGCCTCTTTTTTTTGGAATAGGATTTGAAAAATGCAATTTCTTGATTCCTATCTTAGTTTTTTCATCAGTGTTTTTGTCATGGGCAAATGTTATTAGAACACAGTATTTAATTCCGAATAAAAGAGATGGAATATATATCAAATCAGTGATTATTGGGGCAATAATAAATATTCTTATAAATGCATTTTTGATTCCTAGATTTGAATCGATTGGAGCTGCTATTGGAACTCTACTTGCTGAAGCATCAGTATGTATTTATCAATCATATGCCATAAGAAATGATATCAGTATTCTTCGATATTTAAAACAAAGCGTGCCTTATTTTTTTATTGCCTTAATTATGTATTTTATTGTTGATATAATTCCAATTTTACAAAATGAATTCATAACATTATTGATTAAGGTTTTAGTAGGAGTGGTTGTGTATGTATTTTTAATGGTTATGTACAATTTTAGAAGGAGAAAGCAATGATGAAATTATCAATAATAATACCTGTTTATAATGTGGAAAAGTATTTATCTAGAAATTTGGATAGTATTCTTAATAGCAATATAAAATCATACGAGATTATTTTAATAAATGATGGTTCAACAGATAAAAGTTATGAAATATGTATGGAATACGAAAAAAAATATAAAAATATTATGTTAATAAATAATGATAATCATGGCCAGGGATTTGAGAGGAATTTAGGAATCGACAAGGCAAGTGGAGAGTGGCTATTGTTTGTAGATTCTGACGATTTTTTAATGGATGGAAGTTTAAATAGATTATTTGAAATAATTGTTGAAAAAAGAGATAATGATTTAATTTTATTTAATACATTTTCATTTATAGAAAGTAAAAATATATATGAACAATTTACAGGAGAGATATACAAAGATATAAATCCTAGTAATGGTATTGATTTTTTTACTGAAGTATTAAAAAAAGATATTACATATGGATATCCGGCATGGTTTTATATTGTAAGAAAATCACTCATTGATGATAACTTAATTAGATTTTCAAATAATGGTAAATCAGAAGATGTTGAATTTACATTTAAAATATGGATGAGTGCCAAAAGTGTTTGTTATACGAATTGTGACCTTTATGCATATAGAAGGGAGCAACCTACATCGACTACTCATAATATTAATGAATCATATATTTTGGATTTATTAGTTCGAATTAAAACAAACATAAATTATTTAAATAAAACAAATATGGATATATACAATAAAGATTATTTCATATTAAGTAACTTCCATTTACTTACTGTTGCATACTCAATGGCATGTAATTGTAATACTATGACAAATCATTTAGAAAGCAGTTTGAATGAGGTTGGTAAACTTATAAATGTTAATGATAAATATATTATAAAAGGAGCCGGTAAAAGATTACAGTTATTATATTTTTTAAATAATCATTTTAATTCAAAAATGATTTTACGATTATGGAAACTATATAAGAGAGGTTAATAAACATGATAGAAAGTAAAATATTATATGTAATTGTAAGTAACGATAAAGATAATTATTATGAACAAATGCTGTTATCAGCAATGTCTTTAAGAAAACATATGCCAAATATACACGTATCAGTACTTACTGATAATTTAACTATAAAGACATTTGAAGGATATAGAGGATTAATTAAAAAGTATGTCAATGATTTTAAAGTGATCGATTTTCCTGATGATTTTTCAAATGCAAAAAGGTCAAGATATTTAAAAACATCTATGAGACAACACATTGAAGGAGATTTCTTATTCCTTGATACAGATACATTGGTTTTAAAAGAAATAGATTTTGATGCATTAACAAGTGAAATGGGGGCTGTTCTAGATTGTCATTTAACAATGTCAGAATTTAGAGGTCAATCTGATGAAAGAGACATTGCGATGAAACATGGATATCATGACATAGAACAATATATGAACAGTGGAGTAATCTGGTGTAAAGATACTTTAAATACCCACAAATTCTATAGTGAGTGGCATGATTTATACATTAAACTATATAATTTTGGTATTCATTCGGATCAAATTTCATATAACCAAATCAACAAAAAATTAGATGGTATCATAAAAGAAGTTGACGGTACCTATAATTGTCAAGTTAGATTTGGTATCAATTATTTTGCTAATGCTTCTGTATTACATTACGGGGGAAGCGGTTCTGTTGGACATCCTTGCTTTTTAACCACTATCGGAGCATTTGATGATATGAAAAATAATCAATGTGTTACTCCAAAATATGAGGAGTATGTTAATAATCCAAAAAGCATTATGATGCCTTCCATACTTTATGATGTTAATGCTAAAGAAATAAACTGTCAGGCTTTCTACTTCATAAGATTGTTGAGTTGGAAGCATAAAAAGATCTTTAAGTTTGTTAATTGCTTGTGCTCAATATTCTATATGCTAAAAAAGAAATTGTTCGGATAGAAGATGTTTAAAAGTAACTTTAAGAGGAAAAAAAATGATAAAAAAAAATGAAGAAATTTTATTAACGATTATAATTCCCGTATATAATACAGAGAGTTATATAAAAAAATGTTTAGATAGCATTGTAAATCAAATAAATACAAATGTAGAAATCATTTTAATTGATGACGGTTCTCAAGATAAATCCGCAGATATTATATCTAAATTTAGTATGGATAATTCTGAAGTTAATATTAAATATATTGCTCAAACAAACCAAGGACAATCTATAGCTAGAAACAATGGTTTAAAAATTGCAAAAGGAAAATACATTTGGTTTATAGATTCTGATGATTATATTTATGATGACACATTCAAAAGCTTATTAGAAATATTATTAAATAATGAATTTGATGTATTAGAAATGGGATTCTCAAAAGATTATGGAGATGAAAGTAGAAATATTATTCCTCAAAATTGTTCTTGTGTTGATGGAAAAGACTATTTGGCTTCTTGTATAAATGGAGAAGAATATTATGAATGGTTCCCATGGAAGTACATATTTAACAAAACCATGCTGATAGAGGGAAATTATTTTTTTCCAGTAAAAAAATATGAGGATTTGGATATTATACCGAAGATTATTTATAGCGCTAAAAGAGTGTGTTCAATAAATGTTCTAGTATATAATTATATTATGAATAGAGAAGGTGCTACAACATCCGTGCCTAATGTAGAATATGAAATAGATAAATTGGAAACAGTTGCTGGTAATATAAAATATTTTAGTTCCTTTAAACAAGAAAAATGTGAAAAGGACATAATAAATAATTTGTCAAAACTATATTACTCAAGCATGTTATCATTCTATAAGTTTGAAAAATCAGATCAGGATAGGCTGCTTAAAAGTTTAAGAGAAAATAAAAAAATTATAAGTTATACAACAAACGGCATTCAAAAATATATAAAAATAGTTATAAATATTTTAGGAATAAAAAATACAATTAAATTAATGAGAATAGTTAGGAGGTAAGTTATGACAAAAAATAAACCATATTTTAGTATTGTTGTTCCAGTTTTTAATACGGAAAACTATATTATTAGATGTTTGTCAAGTGTAATAAATCAAGATTTTAAAAATATAGAGATTATTATAGTAAATGATGGATCAACTGATGATTCTGGAATGATTATAGAACAGTTTATGAATGATAATGCTACAATCAACTTCAAATATTATGTACGCAAAAATGGAGGTCAATCATCAGCAAGAAATTATGGATTTAACCATGCGAATGGTAATTATATTATTTGGTTGGATTCTGATGACGCATTGGCAGATGGCGCATTAAAGATATTATATGGACTTTCTCAATCTAATCCTGATATTATTGTGAATAGAATAGCATCTTATGATGAAAATAATAAAATTATAAGTGAATGTAGATATAAGTTCGATAAAGAATCATTGCTCAATCATGATTCTACAATAAATTATTTTATGGAACATAAGGGTATTTGGTTTGCACCATGGACATTTGTAGTAAAGAATGAATTTTTAATTGATAATAATATTATGTTTACAGAAGGATTACTTCATGAGGATGAACTATGGGGAATAGATATCCTGCTTAATTCAAATAATGCATGTTTTAATAACTTTCCATATTATTTAAATACCTCAGATAGACCAGGCTCAACAATTTCTAAACCGAATATAAAGAAAGAATTTGATAAACTAAAAATCGTTAATATTTTTAATGATTATTTAAGTGATTATTTAGATAATCCAGCTGATATAAAAATTGTTAAACATAGAATTTTTATGCTGTTGTATCAGGTCTATGACAAAATTTCTTTTTATAGTTCAGATTCTCAAATAGAATCTTTGAAAGAAGAATTTAATATAACTTTTCACAAGATTTACCATTCTAAGAGAATGTTTATAAAAATGATATATTTTATCAGAAAAAAACTATAGAAATAAAAGTGTGAATGTTAGATTAACATTATGCATACTTTTTTTATTTTTATAAAAAATTTTAAATTGTATATATCGGTTTCATATTGGAGGTGAAATAATGCAAATTAAAACTACATCTTATCAGGATATATTAAATACATTATGCAGCATATTAGAACTTAATGACCAGGTTATATTTGATATCATTGATTCTGGATTTTATATGTTTCAAAAAGATCATCAAATATTATACATTGATGATTTATATGAGTGTTATTTCAATATAGTGAAAAAGAACTTAAAACATAATATTGAAAAAGTGCCGTTCTATAGTGTATCTAGAAGGTTAAGTGATTCTGATAATGATGGAATAAGTTTGAAAGAATTATTGACTGAGGAGAACAGTTTTTCAAACTTCTTAAAAAGATATGGATTAACATTTAAATTTAATAAAGAAATTGAAATGTATGTTAATGGAAATAAAGTGGATATCCCTGATGACGATAAATATAAACCGTATCTTAAATTTAGATTTTCATATGATTATTCATTTAAAGGATATGCTTTTGATGATCAATTGATGAATAATGAAGTATTAGAAAGAGTAAAATATGGTCCTGAATTCTTTGGACATCTTTTTAATTACGTAGATAACGATGACGAAATCATTGATAATTATCTAGAACAAAGTAAATTGTACAAATTTGAGTACTTAGTACCTATTGAAGATATTTACTTTGAAAATTATGAGGAACTAACTAATGAAGAAAAACAATATCACATCTTAGCGATGATGATGTTAAGATTGTATTTCTATAAATATGATAAAGATTTTGTAGAAACTGATGAAATGAATCCACTTATGGTAGTGGCTAATTATAAGTCTCTTTCTAGCAAATATCTTGTAAATAAAAATGAGTTAGATGATGCGACACTAGGCTATTAGTCTAGTGTTTTTTTATTTTATATAATTGGAAGTTTTTACTTTTTTAGCAAAAACTATTATTGGTTTGAATATTCATCTTTGTTGTTTGATTGAACGTCTAATAAAAAAAGAAGAGATAGTTTCACATATTAATATTGTTGATTTTGAAAAAAATAATCAAGAATTTATCAATGGAGTTAGAATTAGCTTTAAAGCGATTGCTAATCAGTATAATATAACAATACCAATTAGTGAAATTGCTTATATTTATGATTACGTTTTAAATAATTATAAAACAGATATGTCAATTGATGAGATTTAAAAAGAGTAAAGGGGTGTTTTATTATGGCATTAGTACAAGTAAATTTTATTTCTCAAAGTTTAAAAAGAACAGTTTCAATGAATGTAATATTACCGGTTGATAAATTTCTTTTTAAAGGAAATTGTCAACCAGTTAAAGAATATGAAACTTTATATTTATTACATGGTTTATTAGGAAATTATACTGACTGGGTAACACGAACAAGAATACAAGAATGGGCAGAAGCAAAGAATTTAGTTGTAGTCATGCCATCTGGTGATAATTCTTTTTATGTGGATCAAGAAGTAAAGAACAATGACTTCGGTATATTTATTGGAACTGAACTTATTGAAGTTACTAGAAGGATGTTTCATTTATCTAATCGTCGGGATGATACTTTTATTGCCGGACTTTCAATGGGTGGATTTGGTGCTCTAAGAAATGGGTTGAAATATTATCAAAATTTTGGATATATTGCAGCTTTATCAAGTGCTCTAAATATTTTCGAATTACCAGTTCACGATGAATCAAGATGTGTAATGGGTGAAGATAGTTGTTTTGGTGATATTGATGAAGCATATCTGAGTGATAAGAATCCAAAAATTTGTTTGGAAAATTTAATTCAGGCAAAAAAAGAAGACAATACTATTGTTTTTCCTAAGATATATATGGCTTGTGGATGTGATGATGAACTAATTGGAGTAAATCGAAAATTTAAAGGCTATTTAGAAAATGCTGGTTTTGATTTAGTTTATAAAGAGGATGTAGGAAGTCATAATTGGGATTTTTGGAATAAATATATTCAAGATGTATTAGAATGGTTACCTTTGGATCCTTATGAAGAAGGAATTAACAGCGGTAATGTTAAATAGGCAATGTTTTTTTATTAGAATTATATATTTATAATTAAAAGCTATATTTACTTGGTAATAAAGAACGATAATTGTGACAGGATAAATTATAACTAAAATGGTAAATAAGGAATAAATATTTCAATTACCAGAAATATGTTTTGATATGAATGGTATAAAACCCATTATAATATTGACTTTATAATGGGTTTTATTAATTTAGATTACAATCGAATAAATTTTTTGTCAGCAGAAGTTATGTTTTCTTCATTAGAAGTATAGCGTTCTACCTTCATATGAAGATCATATTTATTTCTTAATTCTGTAATTTGCTCCATCATTATAGTAGCATGATGAGCATCAATTGATTTTTGATCTTTCCAACTATCAATTAAAAGTATGGTTTCTGGATCATTCATGGAAAAGAAATACTCATATCTTTCATTTCCTTTTTCTGCTTTAATAGCATCAACAATACCGCTGGTCACCATTTCTTCTGCAAATTTTCTAGCATTTCCGTTTATTCCAGTGTAATAAATGTTTACTGTGATAGACATATTAATTATCTCCTTATGTATAAAGATTATCTTATTTAATTATAGCATATTTTAAAATAATCTATCATATTTTTAAAAGCGCTTCTTATTTGTAAAAATAGTTATTCTTATCTAACAAAATAGAACGTATTATTCGAATACTTGATGGACAAGGGGTATAATAAGGGCAGGAAAAGGAGGTGCTCTTAAATGAACACAAAACAATTAGAGCGTATGCAATATGGAAAAGGTTTTATCGCAGCGTTAGATCAAAGTGGTGGAAGTACACCAAAGGCATTAAAATCATATGGTATTGATGAATCAGCGTATAGTAATGATAAAGAAATGTTTGATTTAATTCATCAAATGCGTAGTCGTATTATTACTAGTAAGGCTTTTACCTCTAAGCATATATTAGGTGCTATTTTGTTTGAAAAGACAATGGATTCTCAAATTGAGGGTGTAGATACTGCTGAATATTTATGGTTAAAGAAGGAAATCGTGCCATTTTTGAAAATTGACAAAGGATTAGAAGTAGAAAAAGATGGTGTTCAGTTAATGAAGCCAATTCCTGAACTGGAAGCAATATTAAACAAGGCAAGAGATAAATATATCTTTGGTACAAAAATGCGTAGTGTAATTTTGGAAGCCGATCCAGCAGGTATCAAGAAAATTGTTGATCAGCAGTTTGAATTAGGATTACAAATTGCTAAAACTGGGCTTGTACCTATTTTAGAGCCAGAGGTATCTATTTTAAGTACCTCAAAAAAAGAGGCTGAAGAATTGTTATTGAAAGAAATTAATGAGCATCTAACTTTATTAGACAGTGATGTTAAATTTATATTTAAACTGTCCATTCCAACCATACCTGATTTTTACGCGGAACTTATGAAAGATTCCCATGTAGTTAGGGTTGTTGCTCTATCTGGCGGTTATGATAGAGAGCAGGCAAATGGGTTATTAAGGGAAAATCACGGGCTTATTGCGAGTTTTTCTAGAGTATTATTATCTGATTTATCAATAAATCAGACTAGTGTTGAGTTCGATACTTGTTTGGAGAATGTGATTCTTCAAATATATAGGGCATCTATTGTATAATGATGTTAAGCTTATCATGTAATTAAATGACAAATAATCAAGATAAGTTATAAAATATTTTTAATTAAAGGGAAGATTTAAAATAATTGATTATATCAATGAAATTAAATCTTCTTTTATTATTTATTAGTTATAAAATAGTTTGTAAATTCCTTAATATATTTTTCTTTTAGATTTTTGTGATAAGTTATTCCATATTCTATTGTCATTTGATCATCCATAAATGGTAAAGCGACAATTCTTTTAATATGTGTTGGAATATATATTTCTGGTAAAATAGCTACACCATAATTACATTTAGCGAAAAGAATAGCAGCCTGGTCATTTTTACATAAAAGATGAAAATGATTTTTTCATGGAGAGCAATAAATTCTTGTAATTTATCTCAGTATTAAAATGGGATAAAGCGGGGATGCAAAGTAGTAAGTGGTGTATCATATAAATCTATAAAACATATTTCTTTTTCTTTAGCAAACGGGGAATTTTCAGCTATGATTGCATAACTGGAAATATTTTTTATTTTTTTAAATATATAATCGTGAGCCTCAGCAATCATCTCTTTTGTACTGATTAAAATGTCTAATTGTTTATTATCAAATAGAGATTTTAGAATAAAATAATCCTGAATAATAATCTGGGGATAAACAGTTGGAAATTCTTCTCTTAATTTTATTAATGGTATTTCTAATATCTCAAGTTCTACTTGACTAGAACAGCCAATTCGTAATATCGAAAGTTTTTGACTGGCTAGTTTTTTAACTTTTTTCTCAACCATATATATTTTTTGGAGAATATCTTTTGCTTCACTATAGAATAATGAGCCTGGCTCAGTTGATTTTACCATTTTGGAAGTTCTGATAAATAATGACGTATTTAATTCTTCTAAATTTATGATATGATGGGCAACTGCTGGAGCAGTAATATATAATTCTTCAGCAACCTTTGTAAAATTCAATTTATCTGCTATTCGCACAAAACATTCTAATTGTTGAGTATTCATGAAATATTCTTCCTGACTTGTAAATATAGTATTTTTGGCAAATGGGGTGTAGTCTTAATCTTTTGTGTTACTTTAGGAGTTATTTGTGGCATGTTATCAGGAGGTTTTTGTGCGATAGCTTCAGCTGGATTTGCTCAAAATCTAAGACAGAATATGTATTATAAAATTCATGAATATTCTTTTGCAAATATTGATAAGTTTTCTACTTCAAGTTTGGTAACAAGATTAGCGACTGATGTAACTAACGTTCAAAATGCACATATGATGACTATTCGTGTGGCAGTGCGAGCACCATCATGCTGGCATTTTCACTAGCTGTTTCATTAATGATAAATAGGGATTTATCATTAATATTTTTAATTGCAGTTCCAGTTTTAGAGGCAGGTCTTTATTTTATTGTTAGTCGTTCACATCCATATTTTGAAAAGGTATTTCATATCTATGATGAATTGAATAGTGTAGTACAGGAAAATTTGGCAGGAATTCGGGTAGTTAAATCATTTATATGCCCATAATGCAGTTTGCAGTTTATGGCTGTTTGTTGTTTCTTTGCTGGTTTGGAGCAAAAATTATTATTCTTATAAATGCATCAACGATGACCACAGGGGACTTATCAAGTATGATTGCCTATGCAATGAATATTTTGAATTGTCTGATGATGTTATTACAAGTATTGGTAATGATCAATATGGCAAGAGCATCATGTGAACGAATCATTGAAGTTTCAGATGAAGAAAGTTCTTTAAAAAATGGAAGGGAACCTATCTATGAGATGCAAAATGGGGCAAGTTTATCTCGAAGACAAAGGCAATTGCTTTCTATCGCTTGTGCGGCTGTTGCAAATTTACCAGTTATGATCTTAGATGAAGCAACTTCTTCGATTGATATTAGGACAGAAGTGCTTGTTCAGCAAGGAATGGATAATTTAATGAGAGGTAGAACAACCTATGTAATTGCTCATTGATTATCAACGGTTTGTAATTCTGAAACTATTATTGTTTTGAATTTTGGGAAAATTATTGAATGGGGGAGTCATGATGAACTCATTTCAAAGCATGATGTTTATTATAGTTTCTATACTGATGCTTTTGAACTAGAGTAATATGTTATGTCAAAAGTGCTTATGAAAATCCTATTTTTGTATAGGTATCTTTGAAAGAAATAGTAAGTATGTGTTCTGATAGATTATAAAAAGTTAAATATTCATATAAAAAAGGTGGATTTAAAAGGTCTATAATCCACCTGATTTCAATAATATATTTTTATAAATTATAATTGGCGTCCCCTGCAGGAATCGAACCTGCACCTAAACCTTAGGAGGGTCTTGTAATATCCATTTTACTAAGGGGACAGAACTAGCTTATTATATTACAATTTTTATTTATTGCAAATAAACTATGCTCATAAATTTTACCATTACTATTAACAAAATGCAAACCAACTTTTACTTAAAAATAACAATTAATGCTTTTGGAAAAGTGTTATAATAAATATACAAGTAAGGAGTTGATAAAATGGATAAAATTGTAGAAGTATGTTGTGGGAGTTATTATGATGCATTACAGGCACAATACGGTGGAGCTAGAAGAATAGAATTGAATAGTGCATTACACTTAGGTGGCTTAACCCCATCATTAGCAACTTTATTAAAAGTTAAAGATAACACAGATTTAGAAGTTATTTGTATGGTTAGACCTCGTGGTGCTGGTTTTTGTTACAATGATAAAGATTTTGAGGTAATGAAACTGGATGCGGAAATATTACTTGATAATGGTGCAGATGGGATTGCATTTGGATGCCTTGATGAAGAAGGAGATATTAATATTCCACAAACCCGAGAAATGATCGATATTATTAAATCATATCACAAAACTGCAGTATTTCATCGTGCTATTGATTGTGTTAATGATATTGACGAGGCAATGAACATTTTGATTACTTTAGGGGTAGACCGTATTTTAACGAGTGGCTTACAAGGTAAAGCAACTCGAGGAAAAGAAATGATTAAATATTTGTATGATGCATATGGTGAGAATATTGAAATCTTAGCGGGAAGTGGAATAAATGCAGGAAATGCGAAAAAAATGCTTGATTATACAGGAATTAAGCAGCTTCATAGCTCATGTAAAGATTGGCATACAGACTCCACTACAAGTCGTGATGAAGTCAATTTTAGTTATCACGGTGATGATTATGAGGTTGTAAGTCAAGAATTAGTAGAAATCCTAGTAGAGCTAGTTGAAGGGGAATAGGGGTTGACATTATCTTTAATAGTGTTAAACTATAAGCGATAAAAGAATCGGTAGGTGAGACTACCATAGGGATACGGGTTGCTACCGCAAAGCAGTGGAGACACTGTGCGCTGGTCAACAGTTCTTGTCGTGAAGGCAAAAACTAATGCAATTACATGGCCCTATGATGTTGAAGCTTGAACGAGATAAAGTTATTTTCATGCCTTGTCGCGTTTGAGCGATGAGGCTTTTATTTTGTGGAGGTGAAGAAAATGGATGATTATTTATCGATGAATTTTAAAAGATGGCTTTTTGATGATGGGATAATTACGTCCATTTTCGCCTAGCCATCTTAATGATGGCTTTTTCTATATCTAAAATTTTGAAAGGAGAAAAAGAATGGAAGAGCATGGCCGGTATGACAATGATGTTTATAAGTCCCGAATAATGGCGATGCCATTCTTTAGGATAGTTTTGTCATACTCTAAAATTTAATTTGGAGGGTATAACAATGAGAAGATTTAATTCAATTAATGAGAGATTAGTTTTTGCGAGTGAGAATAAAACTAATCAAGTTTTAGATAGTTTTGAAACAAATAAAATGGGAATCACGAATGAAACAGTCAAACATCATAGTGATGAATTTGGTAAAAATATTATTACTAAACAAAAAAAAGATTCTATATTAAAAAAAATATTTAACGCTTTTATAAATCCATTTACTGCAATTTTATTAATACTAGCAGTAGTATCTTTATTTACTAATGTGATTTTTGCAGAAACTAGTGAAAAGGATCCAACTACAGTAATCATTATTGTAGTTATGGTAATGATATCTGGAATATTACGCTTTATTCAAGAACAAAGAAGTGGGAGTGCAGCAGAGAAGCTGATTGCAATGATTTCAAATACTACAAATATTAAACGATATGGACAAGAAGCAAAAGAGATTCCAATTGATGAAGTAGTTGTTGGTGATATTGTATATTTGAGCGCAGGAGATATGATTCCTGGAGATTTGAGAATTATTGAAGCTAAAGATTTATTTATTAGCCAAGCAAGTTTAACAGGTGAAAGTGAACCAGTTGAAAAATTCGCAATTGAAACAACTGTAGGGACGAATGTGCTTGAAGCACAAAATCTGGCTTTTATGGGAAGTGATGTAATTAGCGGAAGTGCTGTCGGTGTGGTAATTGCGACAGGTGATGAAACTATGCTGGGAAGAATTTCTATTGATTTAAATAAAAAGAGAGAATTAACAACTTTTGAAATTGGAATTAATTCTGTATCGTGGCTTTTGATTCGTTTTATGTTAGTTATGGTACCTGTTGTTTTATTTATTAATGGATTTACTAATGGAGATTGGTTAGATGCAAGTTTATTTGCATTAAGTGTTGCTGTAGGTTTGACACCTGAAATGCTTCCGATGATTGTCACAACTAGTCTTGCTAAAGGCTCTCTTGCAATGGCTAAGGAAAAAACTATAATTAAAAATTTAAATTCAATTCAAAATCTTGGTGCTATTGATATTCTTTGTACAGACAAAACAGGAACTTTAACACAAGATGAAGTAATTTTAGAATTTCCTTTAGATGTTCACGGGAAAATTGATTTAAGAGTTTTGCGACATGCATTTTTGAATAGTTATTATCAAACAGGATTAAATAATCTAATGGATAAAGCAATTATTAATAGTACGTTGGCTGAACAAGATAATGATTCGAGCTTAAAAGATTTAACAAACAAATATGAAAAAATTGATGAGATTCCATTTGATTTTCAACGACGAAGAATGTCTGTTATTATTCAGGATCAAGATGGTAAAGTACAGATGGTTACAAAAGGAGCAATTGAAGAAATGCTCAGTGTTTGTAGATATGTTGAGTATCTTGGTAAAGTTTGGCCGTTAACACAAAAATTAGAGAAAATAATTATCAATCAAGTTGAACAACTTAATGAAAAAGGTTTACGGGTCTTGGGAGTGAGTCAAAAAACAGATCAGGATTTAGTACAAAAATGTACCGTTAGTGATGAAAAAGATATGGTTTTAATTGGATATTTAGCTTTTCTAGACCCTGCAAAAGAATCAACAGCCCCAGCGATAAAAGCATTGAAGGAACATGGTGTAGCAACAAAAATTTTGACAGGAGATAATGAAAAAGTAACTAAAGCAATTTGTCAAAAGGTAGGATTGAATGTTGAAAATATTTTATTAGGCCAAGATGTTGCAAAGATGGGCTTGGATAAACTGAAGGAAGTTGTAGAAACAACAACAATTTTTGCAAAATTATCACCGGAACAAAAGGCACTGATTATTAAAGTTTTAAAAGAAAATGGACATAGCGTTGGATATATGGGCGATGGTATTAATGACGCATTAGCTCTAAAGGCAAGCGATGTAGGAATTTCTGTTGATAGTGGAGTAGATATTGCTAAAGAAGCAGCTGATGTAATTTTATTAGACAAAGACTTAATGGTTCTTGAAAAGGGATTGGTTGAAGGCCGCAAAGTTTATGCTAATATGATTAAATATATAAAAATGACGGCCAGTTCTAATTTTGGTAATATGTTTTCAGTTTTAATTGCAAGTGCATTTTTACCATTTTTACCAATGGCACCAATTCAGTTATTGTTGCTAAATTTAATCTATGATATTGCTTGTATAACCTTACCGTTTGACCGTGTTGACGAGGAGTATTTAAAAATCCCTCGAACGTGGGAAGCATCATCAATTGGAAGATTTATGTTATGGATGGGACCAATTAGTTCAATTTTTGATATTATGACATATGTATTGATGTTTTATTTTATAGCCCCAATAATGGCTGGAGGAAGTTATCAATCATTAACAAATCCTGATTATTTCATTGCAGTTTTTCAAACGGGCTGGTTTATTGAATCAATGTGGAGCCAAATTCTTGTTATTCATTTAATTAGAACAGCAAAAGTACCATTTGTTCAAAGTAAACCTGCCCTATTTGTAACGATTTTTACATTATTATCTGCATTTGTTTTAACGCTTATTCCATTTAGTCACTTAGCTAAAGCAATTGGGCTTACTAGTTTGCCAGCTTATTATTTTGGATTATTAATAATAATTGTTATTTTATATATTGCATTGACAACAGTAGTTAAACGTGTTTATCTAAATAAATATCACGAATGGTTATAAAATGTATGATAAATATGTTATAATCAAGCGGAATAAGGAGTGATTAGATGCGTAATTTTAATTTAGATGATGATTTGAAACGTCATGTTAAACCTGGATTGATAATTTCAGCGTTTACAGTTTTTTTGATATATTTACTTATGAATTTAGGTAATATTTATGGAATGATCAGCACGTTGTTAGGGACGCTGGTATATTTGTTTTATGGGATTATTATTGCATATATTCTCAATCAGCCTATGAAGCTGATTGAAAAACAAATTACAAAATACTGTACAAAAACTAGTTTTTTATATCGAAAAAAAAGAGGTTTATCAATAATTGCAACACTGATACTATTTATTTGTTTAATTGTTTTGATTGCTAGTATCGTAATTCCAAATTTAATAAGCAGTTTAATTTCATTGATCAGTAATACTTCTGCTTTTCTAACATCAGTATTTAATAACATCGATGATATATTTATCTATTTCAATATTGATTTTAGAATGGAAAATATTGCTAGTGTTAAAGATTTAATCAATATGCCTTGGCAAGATATGGTTGGTCAAGCACTAGATATCCTAACTAGAAGTGCTGGGGGAATCATGAATAATGCAACAAATTTTTTATCTACATTTGGAGTAGTATTTACAGGATTTATTTTTTCTCTATATTTGCTTGGAAATAAGGAAACTTTTTTACGACAATTAAGAAAAGCAATTGGAGCACTTTGTGGTTATAAAGTTACTTGTGTAATTTTTGATTATGCACATAAAACTAATGAAGTTTTTTCAAATTTTATCAGTGGTCAATTGGTTGAAGCTTGTATTTTATGGGTGTTGTACTATGTAACTATGAAGCTGTTTAATTTTCCATACCCTGAATTGATTGCTACAATTATTTCAATATTTTCATTTGTTCCATTTTTTGGTCCAATTGCAGCAATGTTTGTAGGTGCAGTCTTAATTTTATCAAAAGATGCTTTGATGGCAATTTGGTTTATGGTATATTTTCAGATTTTATCACAGTTAGAAGATAACTTCATTTATCCGCGTGTTGTTGGAAACTCAGTTGGCCTACCTGGAATTTGGGTTTTATTATCAATTTTTGTTTTCGGTGATTTATTTGGTGTATTTGGAATGGTCATTGCGGTTCCTAGTGCTGCTTGTTTATATTCATTAGCCAGTGAAGTAATTAATATGATTCTAAAGAAGCGGAAGTTAGTTATTACTGAAAATACAATTGAACAAAAATGATTACCTGCATAATTTGCAGGTTTTTGTTTACCTGTTCAAATTGAAAATTTGAACATATAGACTTAAGTCAGTTGAGCATACGAAGTA
>OBZK01000559.1_pt1 | contig 24749 bp, 12 predicted proteins | sample 1495511 | NCBI WGS metagenome assembly OBZK01 (sample SAMEA2580233, study PRJEB22360) | human gut metagenome | biome: human gut; feature: human-associated habitat; material: faeces | place: Denmark | collected 2008/2010
GCCCAGGTAGAAGGAGGGAATTGGGCGAGCCGGATGCATCAGGCCGCCGCAGACCGGTAGAGGTTGCCGGATCGGATTACACCATTGATGTGGACGCTGTCATCATGTCCCTTGGAACCTCTCCAAACCCGCTGATTTCTTCCACCACAGAAGGCCTTGAGACCAACAAGTGGAAATGTATCATTGCAGATGAGAGCAACGGCAAGACCACCAAGGAAGGCGTATATGCAGGCGGCGATGCCGTAACAGGCGCTGCAACCGTAATCCTTGCCATGGAGGCAGGCCGCGCAGGTGCAAGAGGAATTGATGAGTACCTTAATGGAAATAAATAGGTAAATATGGTATCTGAAATATAGAAAGCCGGTATCCGGGGTATGTCTGTTGTGGACAGAAGAGCCTGGATGCCGGTTTTTTTGTAGTGGGGGATTGGGCGATGGTGTGTGTGGTTTATAGAGTTTGGTATGTGTGGCTGTGGTGGGGATGGGGAGGGGGGGGGGATTGTTGGTGGAGTGTGGTGATGGCAGCGGTAGCAGGAGTGGAAGACAACGGATTTTACTATTACATTTCTCCCGCGAAAACAGAAGAGAAATAATTCTGCGGAGAGAAATAAAAATGAGTTGTGTAAAGAAATAAAAATGAGTTGGGTATTGACGCTTTAAGGGTATATATGATATTCTATATAAAATCGCACGGAATTCTCTGTGCAGGATTCTTATTAGCAGTTTCATGATCGTTTGGCTGGTTCAGCCGTTTTTCACGTAGGGATGATTAAAAAAAGGTGGTGATGTGTGTTTTATTGCCTTATTCAGTATGCAGCGGTGTGTTTGGATTATATCTGTAAGTTTCTTAGATTCGGTACTGTTTATCAGTAGTCAGTTGTGTTCGTTAATCAATATTCTTGAAAAATCAGAGGGATTGTTTGAACTTGAAAATTGAATCATATTATTTTGTGCGCCTTGAAACTTCATTTTAGCTATAAAAGGTGAAAATTTCCCTGCCTTTACAGGTGGTGTATGCAGATGGGGGCGGGAGAGAACCGCCAGAAACAAACGTAACAGCAGCAGCGGGCGGAGAAAAACCGGTATCTTTGCTGAAATGAGGTCAAACCATGGGCCTTTATAAGATGTGGCGGTGCATTGTTTAATAACCGGGCGCGGATTGAAATATCTGATGATAATAAATGGGGAATGAATCCGCATTTAAGTATTGTCAGGCTCGGTTTGCTGTTATTGCGGGTTCGGTGTGGATTGCAGGCAAGATGATGAAAATGGGAGATGAAATTTCAGATGGATTTGGGAGAGGAAAAATGTTTAGTGCTGTTTTCTGTGAAGAAAAATGTAGATGTGAGTAAAAGAGCGGGATTTTTTGGGAGGAGGAGAGCAGGATAGCAGAAAGAAATGTGGCCCGGAAAAAAATGACCGGGAGGAAAGGATGAAAGTGAAAGGGCTGAAAAAGAATAGGCTGAAAAAGGGATGACTGGACAGGCCATGACGAAAGGGTAATTAAGAGATGGGGAAAAGACCGGGGGAAAATAATTGGAGGAGAAATAGCGTGGAGTGAAATAGCAGGGGGTGAAATAGCGGGGAGTGAAATAAGGGGAGTGAAATAGTGGGAAGTGAAATAGCGGGGAGTGAAATAACGGGGAGTGAAATAGCAGGGAGTGAAATAGTGGGGAGTGAAATAGCAGGGGGTGAAATAGCGGGGAGTGAAATAACGGGGAGTGAAATAGCAGGGGGTGAAATAGCGGGGAGTGAAATAACGGGAGTGAAATAACGGGAGTGAAATAGGGGGAAGTGAAATAGCGGGGAGTGAAATGGCGGAGAGTGATATAACGAAGAGTGATATAGCAGGAAGAAAAATTGCAGAAAGGGATATAGGGGGAAGTAACATAATGGTCAGAGAAACAATCGAAAAGAAAACAGTTAAAAAGAAAACCGCCAAGAGAATTGATATCAACCGAAAATTGAGACAGAGTACCACAGTACCCGTCCTGTCAGTCCTGTTATCAATCATGGCAGCAATGCCGGTTTATGCCGGTCAGTGGTTGCAGGATGGCAATGGGTGGCGTTGGAAGAATGACAATGGAAGCTATCCTGAGAACTGCTGGCAGTGGCTGGACGGCAATCAGGACGGAATGGCGGAACATTATTATTTTGGCCCGGACGGATATATGATTTCAGATACCACGGCGCCGGATGGACAGCAGGTAAATGAAGAAGGAGCCTGGATAATGGATGGGGTGATCCAGAGGGAGGAGATGGCTGGAGCAGATAACAGAACATGGCAGATAAATATGTCGGAAACAGAGTACATACAGTTTACGGATATGGCAAACCGGATAAATGGTAAAAACAGAACATGGGACGGAGAAGAACCGGAACATCAGAGAACTAACTCAACCTCAACAAAAGATATTTCAACAGATGAATCAGCATACCGTATTATTGAATTAGTCAATGCCGAGAGACAGAAAAGAGGGGAAAACGTATTATCCGTTAATCAGGAATTAATGGAAAATGCTACTGCCAGGGCAGAGGAGGCATGTATATATTACAGTCACACGCGTCCCGATAAAAGTAAGTTTGATACGGCAATAACCGTGAAATGTTATTCCTCCGCAGAAAACCTGGCAAAGCTGTATTCCAGGGACAGTATGGAAATGATTACAGAGGCGGCGGTCGAAAAATGGATGGATTCGGAGAGCCATAAGAAGCAAATGCTGGATGACAGATGGACGGAGACAGGAGCAGGTGTCTGTGAGAGCGGCGGATATATTTATATTTCGCAGATATTCGTCAAAGGCGTGTAGTATAAAGTTTTTACCGGAGGAGAAAAAATGAGGATAATGAAGACACTGAAACGCATGATGGCATTGTTCCTTGCAACAGTATTGGTATGTACAGCAATACGGACCACCAGCGGAGCCGGTGATTTGATTAATTTAAATCCATACCGCCAGGTGTTCCGGGGGAAGAATCTGAATGCATTCGGAAGGACACACCGGGATATGAACATTTACCAGGTGGGTGAAGGGGCTGGGGCGCTGCCTGCATTATGTATACAGGAAGGCCACAAACTGCCGGACGGAAGTCCGGCCAAATACGAGCAATATTATGTGGAGCCGGGGAAGCCGGTTCCTGTCATCGGGCCATTTGAACGTTATCTGTCTATGGTACTTGCCTATGAATGGCTGGTATCGGACAACTATTATGTTCCGGCGCGCTACGGGGTAGTCCAGGTATATTACTGGGGATGCATGAATGGATATGAACATAACTGGGCATTGCAGAAGCAGGCCATGGAAAAATTCCAGGCAGTAATGGATGGGGATCCCATGGTTATGGTCTATTATGAGGAAATGAAGGCCCACATACTGGAGGGGGAAGCCCAGTTTAATGGGACGGGCAGTTCTTCCCTTCCTGCGTGGACTGGTTCTGTCCAAAAAATGACTTTGAAAGACGGGCATTATGAGCTTACATTGGATATCAGCAGCTGTCCGCAGCTCCAGGACACTTCCTGGTCCTTTCCGGATAATCAATGGTCATATAAACTTGCGCCGGATGGCAGAAGTGTGACATTTCAGTATAATGGAAACCAGGAGCCCCAGGGAACAATTGTGTCCGCGCAGATCCAGGGCATCGAAAACCGTTTTTATGCTTATATTTTTACCCCTGCTGCATCTGAAAACCTTCAAAAGCAGTTGGGATGGCTGGATTTTAACCGGCCCATGGCATCTGTCTCCTTTTCGGTTGGAACAGATGCGGTTCTGCCAGGCAGCAGTGATTTGGAATTATACCGCCATTCTGAAACATTTCAGAGCAATTACAACATTGATTTGGAGAAATATTGTGCTGAGACGAATCAACCGTTGGAGGGAACGGTGTTCAACGTGTGGGAGGATTTTGATTTTTCTCAGGTAAATGAACAGGGATATGAGGAAGGTGAACCGGATGGGACCAGCGGACAGGTCTACTTAAACTGCATGTCGCCGGAACCGGAAAACGATTATATCTGTGATATATTGACCACGGATTCGGATGGATATGCAAGGCATAGCGATACCAGATATTATAATTACAGCAAAACATACTGTATGGGCCATCCTGCACCGGAATGGATTGAGTGCGACCATGAGGAGGATGAGGATTGCAGCTGTGACGAAGAAAATGACCGGCTTCGCGGACAGTGGAGGGCAGAACAGGAATTGTGTGCAGCCACTTGTGATTTCCATGCCCCGAACAATGATGAGGACAACCGCGAACAGGACACTTCGGCTATGGAAGCCATGCTGGCGGATCGGGATGAGACGTATGAACGGTTTATAGAATTGGAATACAGTTACCATTTACAGGAAAAGACAGCCCGGACAGGATATATTCTCCATGGACTGCACAACGATGACAAGGAGATAGAAACAGTTGTACTGTCAGCCGCCCAGGCGGGAGGAAGCGCGCGGTCAGCTGTATACAGGCCAGGCTCTTTTGTGGGAAAGGCAGTGGAGCCTGTGTACACTTACGTGGCGGCAATGAGGGAAAGAAGAGCTTACAAATATCCGGTTCCGGATGCCCTGGAGATGGAGCTTGGGGAACAGCGCAGCATATTCAGTTTATGGGGAGATGAGAAGGAAAAAAAGAAACCGGAGGTTCCTGCGAAGGGAGCAGCTGCCGGCGGCATTTTCGAGGACCAGGAAAATACTTCCGGCAGTGCGGGAGAGCAGGAGGCTGGAGATGGAACACAGGGAGAGGAAGAAGATGCATCCGGGAACGGAGGACAAGATGAGGACGGCAATGGAAATCCGAAAGGTGAGGAGGAGAAAGATGGAGAGCTGACGGAAAAAAATCCGGAGGATGGCAACAAAGAGGATGAGGAAAGCGGAGGAACAGAGACCGGGAACTCCGCAAGTGGAGGCGCAGGACCAGAAACAGGAAACTCCGAAGGGGGAGAAACAGAGACAGAGAACTCTGGGAGTGGAGGCGCAGAGCCGGAGACCGGGAATTCCGGAAGTGAAGGAACGGGGCCAGAGAGCACCGGGAGTGGAGACGCAGGGGCAGAGACAGGGAATTCCGGGAGTGAAGGAACGGGACCAGAGAGCACCGGGAATGAAGGTGCAGGGCCAGAGGCCGGTAACTCCGGGAGTGAAGGAACGGGACCGGAGAACACCGGGAATGCAGGCGCAGGGCCAGAGGCCAGGAACACCGGAAGTGAAGGAACAGGGCCAAAGAACACCGGGAGCGGAGGCCCCAAAAGCGACGATTCTATAAGTGAAAAAACAGGAGAAAGCCGTCAGAAAAATGAAACTTCATATAGGGAGGATCAAGACAATGGGAGCCAAAAGAAGGAAGAACAGAAAAGCGGAAACCTTCAGGTCCAATCATATTCGGTGTCCGCATCCCCTATTCTATTAAAATCAAGCCATGGAAAAACCATTCTATTTTCCGGTATTTCATCAGAAGAACACACAGTTAATCCCAAACATCAATCCCAAAACAAACCAGAAGATACGGCAAATGAAAATTTAAAGTATGAAACAGATGAAGATACAAAAAAAGAAATGAATGAAGAAATAAATGAAGACACAAATGGTAAAACAGATGCAGACACAGAAATCAATATAGAAATCAGCCCAGAAAACAGTACAGACAACGCCGCAGACAACACCACAGACAACACCACAGACAAGGAAAAGCATGAGATACAAGACAGCACCACAGAAACTGCGGATATCCGGGATGAGGCTGAAGGGAATTCTCATATAGAAGATCAGGGTGGCACCAGTCAACATGATGGGGAGGAGGATGGCGGTCAAAGCCCAATTTATGAAGAATACGAATATGCCAGAAACCCTATTTCACCGTCCTTTGGCATGGCTGCGTATTTCCAGGCAGACACTGGGAACGGAGATGAAGAACCTGAAGAGGAAGGAAACCGTGCAGTGCGGTTTATCAGATCCCTGTTTTCCGGAGAAGAGGATGACGATGACACCATATCAGTATCCCTGCCGTCATTTATGGACGATGATCTGGGAGCCTTGGATGTATCGGCTTATGGGGAACCGGATAGGATTCTTTACACCTTTAAGGTGTGGGACCATCGGACAGAGGGCAGGCTGCATATCAATAAAAGAGATTTGGAGCTGTACCGCGCGGACGGGGATAAAAGTTATGGACTGACCCAGGGGGATGCCACGCTGGAGGGCGCTGTCTATGGACTGTTTGCGGCCCAGGAAATCATTCACCCGGATGGAAAATCCGGCACTATTTATAATCAGAATGATTTGACAGCCGTAGCCGCCACGGATAAACAGGGAAATGCCTCTTTCCTGGCGTACACGGAGAAACCAGGCACCCGGCTGAATGATGATGGAACTATAATCTCACCGGAGAACGCCACCGGACCTGAGAATCTATATAATGGTTCCTCTGTCACCTCCTCGGCCCAAGGATTTGGTACAGTTGTATATCCTGATTATGTGCTTTCCAATGAAGACCAGTGGATTGGGCGGCCCCTTATTATGGGCAGTTATTATGTGATGGAGCTTAGCAGGTCAGAGGGGTATGAGTTATCTGTCAACGGCATTTCCTTAAAGGAGAGCAACCGGACCCAAGATATAGTAAACCGGATCCATGAGGCTGGGCAGGCCCGCATATCAGGCGGTTTGTCCGATTATAATTCCATGGATGCAGACGGTTCCTGGAATGATTTTATAGTGGAGAGCTATAAAACTGAAAATGGATATGATATCATCCTGACCGGATATCCACAGGGAGCGGAATTTTATGAAATAAGGACCGGGACAGAGACAAAGACGTACAAGGCGGTTTTGGGCAGTTCTCTTCAGCCAAAAGTAGATCAGCAGGGCAGTCCTGTCTATCAGACGGCAAAAGGAGGGGAGTATAAGATAGGGGCTGACGGTAATCCCATTATCCGGCCGGATACTGCTACGGACAGTGACACGGGGGAGCGGACTCCCTATGGGGAGACTCTGCCCTACCGCTTCCGAACAGCCCCATATCCCAGCGGTACGGCTGTACCGGCTGATATGAGTAAATGGGGGCAGGCCATTGAACCTCATTATCTGTCAGAACAGGTTAACGGCATGTTGGGACAGCTTGGATACAGACCGGTTACAGACATTTCGCCATGGATCAAAATCCGGCTTTCGGGTCAGACCAATGCTCAGGCCGCAGAGGAAATCATGGATTGGTACACAGTCCATAACTTCTTTGACTGCGGGTATGTGGAGGATATATATGAGATGGAGGGCAGCTTTTTTGCCTTGCTTCGTCACGATTATTCATTGGGCCATGCCGGCTTCCCTGCGGTTTATGATTTTGTGAACCGTAAGCTGTATGTCCGAAAGACAGCAGAGGTGTCAGGGGGACCTGCCGGGAAGGTTGGTTACTGGATTGAGTATCAAAAGGGTGAATACAGCCTGAAAAGCGCCGTTGCATCAATAAAAGAAAAAAGGGAAATAAACCAGGTCATTCCTTTTGGGGGTGATATAGAAGCTGCGGCCGAAACCGTGTATCAGCCGCTGTATGAGACTTACAGCGAAGGGGACATTGTCCTTGACAGAGAGGGAAATCCCATTCCTCTCATGGAGCGGGTCTATGAGTATGAGGACAGGACAGAGACATACGAAGCGGATAAGCCTGAGCCGGTTTCTGCTGTCTATGATTGGGCCACGGGAAACTATGCGGTTCATGTGGAGAATACCATAGACTGGAAGGACAGGACGGAGCCGGAATATACGGAATTCCGGGTAGTGACAAGAGAGAAGACCATTGATTGGGAAGGGGAGGAATTGCCTTACAGCCAGTATCTGACAGACATAGCAGGAGCCGGGGTAAGCGCCTTGGCTGCGGTTCCTCCGTTGGATGAAGGAAGCTATGTTGTATTCCAGGCATTGAATTATCCGGGGCAGAATCAGCCGGTACAGGAAGCGGGCACTGGTTCCAGTCCGCTGCAGGTATTGCAGAGAGTTATAAAGCAGTCCGTAAAGGTCACAAAAGATATTTCCCAGTCATCCTATGACGGAGTAAATACGTACGGATCTGTTCACAATGACCCGCTGACCGTGCTGCTGGGATTGTTTAACGGAGGCGGCAGTTCCCAGGGCGCAAAACTGCTGAATCAGTTTAAATTCAAGGCATATCTGAAAAGTAACCTGGAAAATATCTTTGTGGACAGTGCCGGCAATATCATTTCAGAAGATATAGGGACAGCGGATTTCAAAGGAGATGTCCAGAAAATTTTTCTTCCTCCCAGGGATGGAAGCGGACAGCGGCTGTTGGAAACAAAAGAGGACGGAAGCTATGACTACACGAAATTCTTTGATGCCATGTACGCGGCAGTGCAGGTGGAAAAAGGGAAAAAGCCGCAGGAGGCAATACAGCAGTTTGCTGTGGACTACTATGATATAGATGCCTATAAAGCGGAAATTCTTACGGCGGAACCTGGGCTTAACAGCGATACAGCCTACGAAAAGGCCCTTCTTCGGGCTGCGGATGAGGCCGGGAGCTATCTGTCTGTTTTTTCCGGACTGGATAACAGGCTGGCTATTGCCTGGGACAGCGATGCAGGCGGAGGGGCGGATGGTGATGTGACCACGCTGCAATGCAATACCAGGAATGGGAAGGACGATTATTTCAATCATTCCATCATGCTTGCCTACGGCACATACGTTATTGTGGAACAGGTTCCTGCGGATGTGGACCAGGAGCTGGCTAACCGGCATTTTACCAGGGACTATCCCAGGGAAATAACCCTTCCCTTTGTGCCGGATATCGGCCAGGATGAAGGCACAGGGGAAACAGATGTCAACTATCAGACAGGCAGTCCTTATTTCCGGTATGACAGCACAGACACACCGGATGACCTGATTCGTAAATATAAGATACGGTTTAATGAGGAGACCCACATCATACAGGCCAATGGACAGGATGGGAAATTTGAGATATATAAATATGGTCTGGACAAGGATATGCGGCCGGGCCGCAGCCTGACGTCCCAGGCTCCCTATGAAGAAGAGTACATGGATGGCAGAAATGATACTGTAAAGGGATATTATGCCGGATATACCTCCCAGAGCGAGGATGCCGGAATAATGGACGGGGTAATCTACGACGGCTACGAAACAGAGGACGGACAGTGGGAGGTCAGGGACCAGGTGGCAACGATGAAAGGGATGCAGACCGCTGTTGACGGCAAATTTGCCTCTATGCTGGTTCCGTGGACCGTGCTTCCCCCTGCGGTGGACAGAATTAACCCGGACACAGGAAATGTGGAGACGCTGATTCCCTTCGGAAATGGCCGGGATTTTAATTTCGTGGCGTTTGCCCAGGAGGATTTTGAGGATGCGTATTTTAATTCCAGACTCCGTATTGAGAAACTGGATTCTGAGACCGGTGATTCCATTATTCATGACGGTGCATTGTTTAAAATATATGCGGCCAAGAGAGAGGTGGAAAAAGAGGGAATGGGCACCGTGACAGGGTCCGGAAATGTGCTGTACGGCGAGGCGGTGGACTGGCAGGGAAATCCTGTGGAAGATGCAGACGGAAGAAGGATCCTGTATCCGAGAGTGGGTAAGAACAATGGGAGCACGGACGACCTGCCTGTGCGCCTGGATAAGGATGGGATTCCCCAGTATGACGAAAGCCAGCTGATTAGGCAGGAAGACCAGGAGGGAAATGAGACAGGAGTTTTCAGGGCATACTCCACCATCAGGGAACTGGTCGTTGACGGTCAGGTGAAAAAGGTACCCGTGGGATACATAGAGACGTATAAACCATTGGGGGCAGGTGTCTATGTGCTGGTAGAGATTCAGGCCCCGAAGGGATACGGGAAGAGCCGTCCGGTGGCCTTTGAAGTATATGCGGACAACGTATCATTTTACAGGGAAAGAAGAAACGCGGACGGAACCACGGATGGGTGGGAAGAGGAAACAGCTGTGAGATACCAGTACGCCATTCCGGTGGCCGGCAGCTCCAATAAAGTCCGTACCAGGACGGTCAGCCGGATAAAGGTGGAGGACTATCCTTCCAGAATGGAAATTCACAAGGTGGAGGACGGGGATTCACTGGTGGGAAACCAGAACATTCTTCAGAAGACCGATGACCAGGGCAGGGTGGAATCAAGCGGAGGTTTTGAGACGGATGTCACGGTAAATGACGCCGGAGATCTGCTGGTTTATAAGGTAAGCGGCCGTAAAGAGAAGCTGGAGGAACGGGGGGATGTAAGGGATATTGCTTACAATCCGAAGACAATGCAGTGGGATGGATACGTGACCAAGTCATTTGACGAATACTCAGAACATATAGTGGAGGGCACGGAGAAGGAGCTTAAGGCCATGTCCGGTGTAAAACCATTGTACCGGCCGGACGGTACCTTTACAGGCAGGGGAATCCGGTTTGACATTTCCGTATCCGGCGCAGTCTTGTCCCTGTACCATGCCATGGAAATTGAAAAAACAGGAGAACATGTCTATAAGGGGGTAAGCGCTTCTGTCAAGGACGGCAAGGTAACGGGGATCACAGACACAAATACCGGTACCCATAAGGAAATACGCGTAGTTGGAGAGGAAAACAGTCCGGGCGGTGCCGTGAAAACACATACGGCATCGTGGGATGTATGGGATGCTGTTATTGTGGATAATGACCCTGTAAATCTGTATTTCTATGATTTGACTCAGGTGGATACCAGGGAGGACCCGGATACGGACGAACTGCTGGTACTGGATAAAAAAGGAAATCCGCTGTGCTTTGCGGACTCCGTTACCGGCATGGCATATGTCTATGATGATTATGGCCGTATGCTGGCATATACGGCGGACGATGAGGGAAATAAGATACTGGTCAAATCCATACAGGTATTAAAAGATGAAAATGGACAAACCATCTATGACAACAAAACAACTGTGGATGATGAGAATGGTCTGCCTATCTATTATACAAGCGGAAATGTAGTGACAAAGGATGAGTCCTGGACAACAGACAGCAGCATGGATTCTAATGGAACTCAGGAAACTTCCGGCGCCAGGCATTTGATTGCCCGCCTGCCCTTTGGATCCTATATACTGGAAGAGCAGGGAGTTCCCTATGACCAGGGATATATCCAGGCCAGATATATGGGGCTTGTACTTCAGGATACAGACCAGGTGCAGAAATATTTCCTGCAGAATGAATTTACCAAGACCGCATTTGCGAAGCTGGATGTGCGGACGCAGAAGGAAATAAGGGGAGCAGTCATGACCCTGTACCGGGCCAGTCTGGACAGTGACGGCAGCCCTCACAGGGAACAGGACGGCATATACAAAAAAGGCCAGGTCTATGCTTCATGGATTAGCGGATATCAGTACGATGATGACGGAAATATAAAATTGGATGAACATGGGGAGCCGGAAACGACAACTAAGCCTCACTGGATCGACCACATCCCTGTTGGGTATTACGTGCTGGAGGAAACCATTTGTCCCTATGAACAGGGTTATGTCCAGTCTGAGGCCGTAAATATTGAAGTCTTGGAAACAGGTGATGTACAGAGCTTTGAGATGGAGGATGATTTTACATCCATAGATATTCTGAAATACGACACAAGAAATGGTGATGTAATCTACGGGGACAGCGAAGCATACCTGACTTTATACCGGCCTATACTGGATGAAAAAGGATTTCCGGTGCTGGAACATGGAATTCCCAGGTACGATGAGACAGGAAGGATATTCACCTTCCGGGCCGCTACCTATAAAGACGGGCAGGATGTGGCAGCAACTGGCCGCGTGGTCCCGGACGCAGGCGGAAATCATCCAATTATGAAGTATGATTATGACTTCCGGGAGATTCCCGGCACATACCAGGGACGGTATTATTATACAGAGCAAGGCACCGTGCGCCTGGAATATCTGCCTGTAGGAAATTATGTGCTGGCAGAGACAGAAAATCCCGAGGGCTATGCCACAGCGGACCCTATACTTATTAATATAGAAGAAACAGGACACTTAGAAGAGATACAATATTTTCAGATGGGGGATAAGCCTCTTGAGCTGGAGGTTTCCAAGGTGGATATCACCGGCGGCAAGGAGGTAAATGGTGCAAAACTTGCTGTGTATCCGGTGGATGAAAAGGGAAATGTATCGGAAATACCTCTTGTGCTCCACCAGCCCTCAGAAGACGGACAATATCAGGATATAGAGGCGGCATGGATTTCGGGGCTGGACGGAAGATATACGGAGGAGGATGGGGAACAGGGGCTTATCCCTGCCGGTTTCCAGCCGGGAGATTTAAAACCCCATACACTGGAGTATATCCCGGAAGGTGATTATATACTCAGGGAGATAATAACCCCGTACGGATTCCTGCAATCTGTAGATATTCCCTTTACCATTGCGGACAGCCAGGTCCTGCAAAAAACAGAAATGACAGATGAAATTCCGGATGGAATTCTCCGAATCATAAAAAGCGATTCAGATAAGCCAGATGAAAAATTGATGGGGGCTGAGTTTTGCCTTGTGAACCAGACAACCGGTGCCATATGCGGTACCGTGACCACGGACCAGCTGGGACAGGCGCAGTTTGAACCGCAACCCATTGGATACATGGACCGGGATGGAAATTTTAAACCTTATACCTATGTGTGCAGTGAGACAAAGGCAGCCCCAGGGCACATGCTGACACTTGAACCATATGAGTTCCAGTTTCATTACAGGAATGAACTGACAGACATCATTGTCTGGGAATATAACCCCACCAATGATTCCAACCGGGTAATCACGGATAAGCTGTCCGGGGATACGGAGGAAATGCTGGAAGGCGCGCTGCTGCGAATCGAACGCAGGATAGAATCCGGATGGGAGACAGCGGAGGAATGGGTTAGCGGCAGGCAGGGGCATTATACAAAGAACCTGAGTGAAGGACAATACCGTCTGATTGAGGTGAAGGCGCCGGAGGGATATAAACTGCAGGAAACGCCCATTGAGTTTACTATCAGTGATGGTATGACCGGGATTCCCCATCTGGTCATGCGCAATTATACAACCATTATAGATGTGGAAAAGACGTCGGCAGAAACAGGAAAACTTCTGGCAGGCGCCAGATTGCAGCTCATTGATAAGTCTGATGGAAGGGTGATTCGGGAGTGGACATCCGAGGCGGAAAGGGGGCAGCAGTTTTACGGTCTGAAACCAGGCATATATATCATCCACGAACTTCAGGCCCCATCCGGCTATGAGAGAACAGAGGACAGGGAAATCGTGGTAAAAGAATGGTCAGGGACAGAAGGACCGGAGATGGACCAGAAGTCCGGGAATGAATTGCATAACATGGTTCAGATATTCAGGTTTGAGAACCGGACAGCATCCTCATCCGGCGGAGGCGGGGGAAACAGGCCGAGACCAAAGGCAGAGTACATTACATTTAAGAAAACAGATGTTTCAGGAAAGGTACTCCAGGGGGCAGAATTTACATTTTATGACCAGACGGGCCGTGTAATCGGTACCTCTGTCAGCGACAGTACAGGAACATTCCGCATAAGAAGGCCTGACAATGGTACATACACCTTCCGGGAAACAAAGGCGCCGGACGGTTATGCATTAAATCCCGGCATATTCAGTTTTACCGTCAATGGAAGTGATGTCATAAGGGGCGCATATGAGGTTGTGGACAAGGAATTGGAGTTTACGGTTACAAAGCTGGATGGAGACAGCGGTCTGCCTCTTATGGGAGCCAGGTTCAGGATAGGGAAGGGAGAAAACCGTGTCTGGGACCAGGAGCCGGAGAATATGGGCAAGGGGACAAACGGATCTGCGGCTGGAACTATAACCGAAGCCGTAACCGGAGCAGATGGTACATTTACCTGCCGTTTGGCAACACCGGGCCTGTATGTCATTCGTGAGACAGAAGCCCCTTTGGGGTATGAGAGGTCTGATAAGGTATATGAGTTTACGCTGGATGCAGAGGGGAGAATACAGGGCGAAGCAGTGACGCAGGGAAGCGTAACCATATATAATTGGAAGGAAAAACCGCCGGTCAGAAAAATTGGAAGCATTACTGCTGTGTATCAAGTTGGCAGCCGGTTTGGAAAAGGGACATATCATTTTGGATCCGGCCCCAGGGATACAGTAAGGACCGGAGACGACCTGCCCGTGGCAGGGGCCGGCGCAATGGCAGGTTTATGTATGGCGGGCTTCAGTATGTGTCTGTGTATGAAACGGAAGAGGGAATGGAGTAAGGGCAGGAAATGGGTGATATTTATTCTGGTTTTGATACCCGTAACAGTTTATCTGGCTTTTGATGTGCTGGCGGAGGAAACAGATAGTATATCTGTCTCAGGGAAAATAGTATATTCCTCCATGGAAAACATAGAACCTGTCCCTCAAACCGCCTGGGTACTGGCCAGGGACGATATATCGGGAAAGGAGCGGAATGTCCTTCTGCCTCTTGTGAGTTATCATTTTTCTGATAAGCATTGGGAGGACGGATTTCGGCTGGATTTAAGGGTGAGGGATTATGATGCAGTTTTTTATGAAGTTGGCGGTGTAAGGATTGAAACACAGAAGGAGGAGATTAGGGAGAGCCTGATGGACTATGAGGCAGAAATTTTAGGACAGGCAGGCCTGGATTCGGAAGCGTATAGAATTGACCAATTCCAGTGGGATGGCGGGGTATATGAAAGTGATGGAGTGCTATGCCGGAATTTGACAGCAATTGGACGCAAAATGGTCGCGGACTGCACTGCTGTTTATGGAGGGGAGGTAAGCCGGAATGTATTTTTGAATGACAGCGAAGGGGATGAAGAGAGCGGACAGATTGGAGATTCGGGGATTGATGAGAGGTATGTTACTAAAAATAATGTGCAGCCATTCTTTTCCCTGGGAATAACTGTGCCTGCGGCCGGGATTTGTTTTGTGGTATTGATTGCAGCTATGGTTCTGGCTCTGATAAAGAATACCAGACCTTATGGCATGGCGGCGGTCATGTTCATGTTTTTTGCGGGTGTTGTGTTCAGTATGCATTTGCTGGTGAAGATGGGAATGGATTATGCCGATGGGCGCCGAATGTATAGTATGGTGCAGGACGAGGCATATGGAAGAGGGAAGAATGAGAGGCAGGAAGGAGAAGCTGGCGGAGGGAGAGAAGCTGGTGAGGGGAGAGAAGCTGGTGGGGAGAGAGATGTTGATGAGGAGAGAGGTGCTGGCGGAGGAAGAGATTCTGACGCGGAGAAAAAAACGGAGGGGGAAAATCCTGATGGGAAATTCCCCTTAAATGAAGATGCCCTTGCTTCCATCAATCCGGAATACCAGTTCTGGCTGGCTGTACCTGGAACTAACATTGATTATCCGGTGGTGAGGCATGAAGATAATGAGTATTATCTGAATCATAACTTTTATCAGGAACAGCATATAACAGGCTGTGTTTTTGCGGATTCCTCGGCTGTTCCCCTGGCTGTGGACAATACGGTGCTGTACGGACATAACATGAAGGACGGAAGCATGTTTGCAGGGTTGAAACAATATGGTGAGGAAGCTTTTTTCCGGGAAAACCCTGTTATACAGATATTTTACAGGGGAAAGTGGGTGGAATGTCCTGTCTTTTCATGTCAGATCCGCCATCAGAGCGATGCCGGAGCCTACGGCACTAACTTTATGGAAGAAGAGTGGCTGCCTTATCTTGAGAAGATGGGGGCAGCGTCCCTCTATGAAACAGGAATCACTCCGGGAGGGGATGAGAAGCTTATAACGCTTTCGACCTGCTATGGCAAAGACCAATATCTGATTGTACAGGCGCTGTTGTACGGTATGTGATGCCTTTTCGCTGAAAGCCAAAGACGTATACGCGTATACTGACTGTCCTCCTGACTGTTATGCATATTGCATATAAAGCAGATAAATAGTATAGTAATAGAAGCTTTATGCAAATACGATGACAGTAGGTGACATTAGTGAAAAAGAATATAGACTTACTAAATGGAAATATACTTACATCTCTGACGGAGCTGGCCCTTCCTATTATGGCCACGTCTCTGGTCCAGACTGCGTATAATCTGACGGATATGGCCTGGATTGGTATGGTGGGAAGTGATGCGGTGGCAGCGGTTGGTGCGGCAGCCATGTATACCTGGCTGTCCTCCGGCGTTGCAACCCTGGCCAGGATGGGAGGCCAGGTGAAGTCTGCCCATGCCTATGGAGAAGGAAACCGCAGGGAGGCGGTCCAGTACGGAAAGGGAGCCCTGCAGCTGGCTTTGGTGCTGGCGGCTGTGTATGGAATCATAACCAATCTTTTTGCAGGGCCTCTGATAGACTTTTTCCATCTTAATTCAAACCTGGTGGTGGAAAATGCAATTGTGTATCTGAGAATTGCATGCGGCCTTATTCTCTTTGCATTTATTGGACAGACACTGACGGGCCTTTATACGGCTTCCGGCAACAGCAGAACGCCTTTTGTGGCCAACTGTATCGGCATGGGAGCCAATATTGTGTTGGATCCGCTGCTTATCTTCGGCCTGGGGCCAATTCCCGGAATGGGAGTGGCCGGTGCAGCCATTGCAACGGTGACAGCCCAGTTCATTGTGGCTCTGGTCCTGGTTATTTCTATGAGAAGGGACCCTGTGCTGGCATCCCAGATGCGGGTTTGGATTCCCACTCCTCTATCCAATATTAAAACCATGGTGCGGATTGGATTTCCGGCAGCAATTCAGAGTATGCTGTACTGCGCAATCTCTATGGTCCTTACCAGGTTCGTCACTGCATGGGGGGATACGGCGGTTGCAGTCCAGAGAGTAGGCGGACAGATTGAATCCATATCCTGGATGACAGCAGATGGTTTTGGGACAGCTATCAATGCATTTGTCGGGCAGAACTATGGCGCGGGAAACCTGAAGCGGGTAAAGAAAGGTTACATGACAGCATCTGTCATCATGTTTATATGGGGCATTTTTACCACCTGCCTTCTCATATTTGGAGCGGCGCCCATATTCAGCCTGTTTATTCATGAGGCAGAGGTTATACCGGCCGGAGCTGATTATCTTCGGATTATTGGTTTTTCGGAAATGTTCATGTGCGTGGAGCTGATGACCGTAGGCGCCCTGTCCGGCATGGGAAAGACGATGGAGGCATCTGTCATAACCATTATCCTCACAGCTGCGCGTATTCCGCTTGCCGTGATTCTGGGAGGAACAGCCATGGGACTGAACGGCATTTGGTGGGCACTGACTATTTCAAGTATTGTAAAAGGAATCATTTTCTTTGTGTATTATCTTCATATCATGAAGAGGATGAAGGCATAGGCATAAGCCGGGGTAAAGTTCAGGGGCAAAGTTTAGGGGGCAAAAATCAAAAAAATATGCTTGTAAAATGTCGGATTTTGTGAGAGAATAGAACCAAGTATGATGTGATAAATTTAACGAATGGGCACTGTACTTGATCAAATTCATTTTTGAAAGGAGTTTTAACACATGATTTATTCACATGAAGTAGAAGAGATGTGCACAGTTGCACAGGGCGTTCATCATGGCGCTGCTCCAATTCCGGAAGAAGCAAAATGGGTAAAATCAAAAGAAGTCAAAGACATTTCCGGCCTGACCCACGGCGTAGGCTGGTGTGCTCCTCAGCAGGGTGCCTGCAAGCTGACACTGAATGTAAAGGAAGGAATCATCCAGGAAGCTCTGGTTGAGACCATCGGATGTTCAGGTATGACACACTCCGCCGCCATGGCAGCAGAGATTCTGCCGGGCCGTACTGTGTTAGAGGCTTTAAATACAGACTTGGTATGCGACGCTATCAATACAGCTATGAGAGAACTGTTCCTTCAGATTGTATACGGAAGAACACAGAGTGCATTCTCTGAAGATGGACTTCCTGTAGGAGCTGGTCTGGAAGATTTAGGAAAGGGCCTCCGTTCCCAGGTTGGAACCATGTACGGAACCCTGAAGAAAGGTCCCCGCTATTTGGAGATGGCTGAGGGTTATGTAACCGGTATTGCACTGGATGCAGACGATCAGATCATTGGTTATCAGTTCGTAAGCCTTGGCAAGATGACTGATTTCATCAAGAAGGGCGACGATCCTAACACAGCATGGGAGAAGGCACAGGGCCAGTACGGCCGCGTTGCTGACGCTGTTAAGATTATCGATCCACGTAAAGAATGATGAAGACCGAATAGGAGGAATAAGAAGATGGCATTATTTGAATCATATGAGAGAAGAATTGACAAAATCAATTCTGTATTAAACAGCTATGGCATTGCTTCCATTGAAGAAGCTGAGAAGATTACGAAAGATGCAGGCCTGGACGTATATGATCAGGTTAAGAAAATCCAGCCAATCTGCTTTGAGAACGCTTGCTGGGCATACATAGTAGGTGCTGCTATTGCTATTAAGAAGGACTGCAGAAGGGCAGCAGACGCGGCAGCAGCTATCGGCGAGGGCCTTCAGTCATTCTGTATTCCAGGTTCTGTTGCTGACCAGCGTAAGGTTGGTTTAGGACACGGCAACCTGGGCAAGATGCTTCTGGAAGAAGAGACCGACTGCTTCTGCTTCCTGGCAGGCCATGAGTCCTTTGCTGCTGCTGAGGGCGCTATCGGTATTGCTGAGAAGGCAAACAAGGTCCGTCAGAAACCACTGCGTGTTATCCTGAACGGTTTAGGAAAGGACGCTGCACAGATTATCTCCAGAATCAATGGATTTACCTATGTAGAGACAGAGATGGATTACTATACAGGCGAGGTTAAGGAGCTGTGGAGAAAGTCTTACTCCGAGGGACTTCGTGCAAAGGTTAACTGCTACGGCGCTAACGACGTAACAGAAGGCGTTGCTATCATGTGGAAGGAAGGCGTGGATGTTTCCATTACCGGTAACTCCACCAACCCAACCAGATTCCAGCACCCGGTTGCAGGAACCTATAAGAAGGAATGCGTAGAGAAGGGCAAAAAGTATTTCTCCGTGGCATCCGGCGGCGGTACAGGCCGTACCCTGCATCCTGACAACATGGCAGCCGGCCCTGCTTCCTACGGTATGACTGACACAATGGGACGTATGCATTCAGATGCTCAGTTCGCCGGTTCCTCTTCCGTGCCTGCACACGTAGAGATGATGGGTCTTATCGGTGCCGGCAATAACCCAATGGTTGGTATGACGGTGGCGATTGCGGTTAGTATTGAGGAAGCCTCTAAAGCAGGGAAATTCTAATATAACGCTTACGGAATAAGACTTTTTGAAGATATAGGAAATACTTGGTGGTTGGGATAACCTAGGCTAGCTGTTGCTATTTATCCCGGTCTAGCCATTTGCAGATAAAGTGGCCAACGATACCTGCCAAGACTGAGATAAGGAAAGCTATTATGTAGTCCATGTGAGCACCTCCTTCCTGCTGGAAAGAGTCAACAGCATATTGACATTTTTAATTATATGGCGTAATATAATCACAGCAGAAAAGCGAATGTGTTCCAATGATGCACAGACGAACCCTCAGGGAGTTGCAGCTTCCTGGGGGTTCTGTTTTTGAAGAGAAGTAACTTAGGCGGGTTGCTGGTTATTTTTCTCTGCCCAGCTGTTTGCAGATATAGTGGCTAACGATACCTGCCGTTAGAAATGAGGAAATTATGTGTGAATACGGTGAGGACCACAGAGAAATATATAAAATAGATTTTAAGGAAAAGTTGAAAGAAGAAATTATCAAGTGCCTAAAAAAAGCTGGAAATGAGTTATATTTAGTGGATAGCAGTCTGATTAGTGATAAGACATACTTAGATGTCCATGCCCATGAACGCAGTATTTGTTTTAGATTTGGTACATACTTAAATAAATATATAGAATCAAACAGCTTTCTAAAAAAATATGATTTAGATGCGGAATATAATCGGGATATTGATATGATTAAGCGGCTGCCAGGCTGGCCTAATGGCTGTTATCCGGATTTGATTTTACATAAACGGGGAAATAACCAAAATAATATTTTGATAATTGAATGTAAAGGTTGGTGGTCAAGTGAAGAGGCTATTCAGAATGATAGAGAAAAGATAATGCAATTTTTACACTCAGAAAGATATCAATATTTGTTTGGTCTTCAAATCATATTTTGCAGGGAAGGTATGGAGTTAAAATGGATTTAACAGGTTCTCCGGAAAATGATTTACAAAACAGGGAACAGCAATAAAAATGAATGAGAGGGATAATCCGTCTATGAAATACTATTTAGCGCCCATGGAAGGCCTTACCGGCTATATATACCGCAATGCATATCATGCCTGCTATCATGCCATGGACAAGTACTTCACCCCATTCCTGTCTCCAAAGGCCAACAGTAATCTAAGCTTCAGGGAGTTAAACGACATCCTGCCGGAACACAACCAGGGTATGTACATTGTCCCGCAGATACTCACAAACCAGGCAGGGGATTTTATACGGACAGCAAAGGAATTACAGGAGTACGGATATTCTGAGATAAACCTGAATCTGGGCTGTCCATCAGGCACCGTGGTATCCAAACACAAGGGGGCCGGTTTCCTGAGGCAGCCGGACAGCCTGGACCGGTTTCTGGACGAGGTGTGCGGGAAGATGGATGAGATGGGCATGGAGGTGTCTGTGAAAACCAGGCTGGGGCTGATATCGCCGGATGAATTCACGGGACTTTTAGAAATTTACAACCGGTATCCGCTGAAAGAATTAATCCTTCATCCCAGAGTCCGCACGGATTACTATAAGAATACCCCAAATATGCCGGCATTTCGCGGCGGGTTTGACGGCAGCCGGGCACCGGTGTGCTATAATGGGGATATATTTACTATATCTGACTATGAGACATTATGCGGAGATTATCCGGAATTGGATAGAGTAATGCTGGGCCGCGGAATCATATCCAATCCCGGACTGCTGGACAGGATTGCGGCAGGGACGAATTCCGATGGTTCGGGAACTGACAAAGAAACCTTAAAGCGATTCCACCAGATGATATACGAGGGCTACCGCCAAATCATGTCCGGAGACAGAAACGTCCTGTTTAAAATGAAGGAATTGTGGGCCTGTATGATTCAGATCTTTTCCGACAATGGAAAATATATTAAGAGAATAAAGAAATCCCAGAGACTGGAAGAGTACGAGACAGCGGCAGCTGCTGTATTCCGGGACCTGGATATCCTGGAGGGTGCCGGATTCCGCACGTATTAATGGCGGTATCCGGTACTTTCTGCTTTTAATTTGTTCTGCCGTATTTCCTGAATGTTTATCCCGGATGTTTTTGTGAAAACTGCGGGGATGATATTTTCCTGCCATTGTGCTATACTTTTAGATAATCCGCTTTTTCAATGACACCACATCCGATTTTGGTCCCGGAGTTTCCTGAGGGCTGGGATGTAAAGTCGTCGGCATGACTGTGAATGACGATGGACCTGCCGATAATGTCATCTGTGGAGAAGCGCTTGTCATAGAAGGAAAGCCAGGCATAACCTTCGTTTCCAAGAAGGGGAAGCAGATCGCCTGCGTGGTCCGGATGAGGTTCGCCGGACGGATTGTAGTGGTCCTCTGTTTTGGTGAAGTCATCAGAGCAATCACCGTTCTGGTGGATGTGCATGGCATAAAAGTCTGTGGAGCCGGGTTCCTGTTTGTTGGGCAGATTGAAGATTTCGGCTTCCACCAGCACACCACTGTAAGGAGTCTGGTAGAATTTTACCAGGCCGCTTAAGTTAGGCGCGGCATCCCCGCCTCTGACCCAGGCAATGGCGGCAGGGGCCCGAAAGCGCAGCAAATCAGCAAAGATGTCAGCAGGAGTGACGGATTGGTTGGCCATAATGGTCTCCTGTAAAAATGATTTCTTTATAGCATATGCGCATAAAAAAATAAGTTTACCTGAATCGGTAAACTTATCTTTCATTTGGAGGGGACCGGCAGAAGGGGAGCTGCCGGTCATAGGTATGAAAAAGTGTTTTCCTGTATAGTAAAAGGTCTATCGCCTTACAAGTATTACTATACAGGGAAAATGTGGCCAAAGTTTGAGCACACGCTAAAGAATCAATAAAGAAACTAAAGGGAAAATAAATAATTTATAAAAGCAGGAGACAGATTATGGTAAGACGATTCGGCAGGAGGCAGGCAGACATGAAGCAAGCGGAGAAACCGGGTATGGAGAAACCGAGTATGGAGAAACCGGGTATGGAGAAACCGGGTATGAAGAAACCTGGTATGAAGAAACCTGGTATGATGGAACCCGGTATGAAACAACCGGGCATAAAGCACTCAAATATAGGCCGATCAATGATACGGCTGCTGGCAGCGGCATCCGCAGCAGCCTTTTTATTAACCACCCCTGTGTATGCGGGAGCCTGGTCCCAGGCGGACGGATCATGGAGATACCAGAAGGACGACGGTTCCTATGCCAGGGGATGGATGCAGAGCACGGATGGAAAATGGTATTATTTTGACGCAAACGGCAGGATGCTGACGGACACAGTCACACCGGACGGGTACCAGGTGGGACCGGACGGAGCGTGGACAGTTGGAGGATGGGAAGCATCCTATGATGCCAATTACCCTCTGAAGGACTATCTGGACCAGGCCGGGCTTCAATATGTGGACGTTATCATGGGATGGAATGCAAAGGGTGAGCCTGTGATGGAAAGGCGCCTGCGCCAGGATTATAATTATGGGCTGTACAATTATTTTGGGCTTTCCGATGATTTGTGCAAGGCATTGTACGGGGAAAGCGACCAGATAGGAACAGGGGAAATGGCTGTGGACGGCGACAGCCTTCTGGTGCTGGGCCAGGTGGCCCTGTATCAGGAAAATGTGGGAAGCGATATCTATAAACAGCGGCGCAATGCACTGGCCCTGGTGATCCGGGATTATCTGAACAGCTACCGGTGGAGAGATGTCAGTGAACTGGAACGGGCAAAGCATGCGGCTCTTTACATTGCCTCGGGCTGCACCTATGATACAGGATTGTATAACCGGTTTGTGAACGGGGAGGACACTTCCGGAGACCTGTCCTTCACAGCCTACGGCTGCCTGGTGAATCATAAAGCTGTCTGCGAAGGCATTTCCGTGGCATACCAGATGCTTGCCAGGTCCATGGGCCTTAACTGCTTCTGTGCGCCGGACGATAATGATAAGGACCACATGTTTGTTTACGTGGAAGCAGGAGGCAGCTGGTATAAGGTGGACTTGTCCGTGACAGGGCTGATGCCCCAGACGATGGTGGACCAGTGTTTTAAGACCACGGCAAACCAGGATGTGGAGCGCATTTTTGCCGCTTATTATAATAAGGCCAATCCATATATTGCCCATGTGGATTATGGAAACCTGGCTCCCGGAAATGTGTATGACTTAAGCGCCGGCGGACAGCTCCGGAAATATCCGTAGCCCCAAGGCAAGGCTTAACAGCATGGCGGAGAGAGAATTTTTAAAAATGATTCCGGTGGTACCGGAAAAGAAAGGACTTAGAATAATAGGATGTATGATAATCTGACAGCCAATGACATAAAGAAAATGCAGGAAGAAATAGAATACCGCAAATTAGTGGTCCGCAGGGAAGCCCTGGAAGCAGTGAAGGAAGCCAGGGCCCATGGGGATTTAAGTGAGAATTTTGAATATAAGGCAGCCAAGCAGGATAAGAACAGGAATGAGAGCAGGATTCGCTATCTGGAGAAAATGATAAAAACCGCCAGAATTATATCCGATAATTCCAGGGAAGGCGAAGTGGGCCTGGGAGATACAGTGGAGGTCTATATTCCTGATGATGATGAGACGGAACGTTATAAACTTGTAACTACTGTCAGAGGTAATTCCCTTCAGGGATTAATCAGTATTGATTCGCCCCTGGGCAAGGCCATAAGAGGCCGCAAGATGGGGGATAAGGTTTATGTGAAGGTAGACGATCATTTTGGATATGATGTGGAGATTCGCTCCATTGATAAGACCACGGAAGATGATGAAGATAAGCTGCGCAGTTATTAACAGAATATCATTATCGATCCATTCTTTATAGATTCAGGCCCGGCAGAAGGTTGAAAAGATTCAGAAGGTCTTGCCGGGCCTTTTGGGCGGTAAGTGTATTTATATAAAATGAGTGTCAGAAGGAGTACCATATGGCGGCAGTTAACATGACAGAAGGCAGCATTACGAAACATCTGGTGGACTATTCCATTCCCCTGATTCTGGGAAATATGTTCCAGCTCACCTACAATGCAGTGGACTCCATCATCGCCGGCAGATTCATAGGAAAGGAAGCGCTGGCAGCGGAAGGTACGGCCAGTCCGGTGATGAATATTGTCATACTCGGCATATCGGGTATCTGTATGGGTGCGTCTGTGCTGATGAGTGAGTTCTATGGAGCAGGACAGAAAGAAAAGCTGAAACGGGAAATGTCTACAACAGTCATATTCGGCTGCTATTTTTCGGTGATAATAGCCATACTTGGAGGATTTTTCTCAGAATCTCTGCTGGGAGCACTGGGAGTGCCGGATGAGATACTGGGCAAGGCGGCTTCTTACCTGTCTGTTATTTTTCTTGGAGCGCCGTTTACTTACTTTTATAACGCGGTATCGGCTGCCCTTAAAAGTGTGGGTGATTCCAAAACACCACTTAAGTTTTTAGCTTTTTCTTCTATATTAAACGCGGTTTTAGATTTGATTTTTATTGGGGGGCTGGGATTTGGCATTGTATGCTCTGCTGTTACCACGGTAGCAGCGGAGGCGGCCTCAGCTGTTCTCTGTATAACATATGTATACAGAAAAATTCCCATGCTGCAGTTGAGACGGGGAGAGTTC
>OBZK01000585.1_pt1 | contig 23998 bp, 20 predicted proteins | sample 1495511 | NCBI WGS metagenome assembly OBZK01 (sample SAMEA2580233, study PRJEB22360) | human gut metagenome | biome: human gut; feature: human-associated habitat; material: faeces | place: Denmark | collected 2008/2010
CCTTTTTTTAAGAAAATTTTTTTCCATTTTCTATTGACATTTATTAGCTGGACTTGCTGCTCTCCTAAACGTTTAACCGGCACATGCACCATTCGCACGTTCACATCATAAGATGCTGGGGCAATTCTAATATGTATGGCAATGAAAAAACGCCCCGGAGCCTATCTCATTCTCCAGAGCGTTTTTTGTAAAAATTTGGAAATTCAGAAAACTTTTCAGCCAGCCCAGACATTCTTTAAAAACTAAAAAGCTCTGAAACAATCACTGTTCCAGAGCTGATATCCAACAAATATCTGATACTGCATTCTACCGTATCTTTTATCCCGTTCTCTATCTTCTTTCATCCAGACTATACTGTCGGCCTCGGAATCTCACCGAATCATACCTTGCGGCTCGTGGGCTATACCACCGGTAGGGAATCTCACCCTGCCCTGAAGATCATATGCACTTGTTAGTTATAACTATAATACTATTTTCCGGAAATTGCAATAGAAATCTTCCTGCTTTTGTAATCAACAGCTGACCATCATTCCAGTAAATACCAGAATGCTGAAAATCAGGCAAACCGCAGCACCGAAAAAACACAGGAATCCTCCAAACACAGGCTTTCCCGGGCGGTTTTCTGTGATGATATCCGGCCTGTTTGGAGCATAATATCCAACTACCTGCTTTCCCACATCTCCTTTGCCAGAAACTGACTTGCGGCTGTAATACCAGTATTTTTTACCATTCACCGCATATTCGTAAGTCGGAAGATATATCTTTTCGCGGCGCAGCCGTGAACTTCCATCAGGCTGATTTTCCCAACTTTCAAATTCAGACTCTTCTACATCTACCACTTTCATCAGGGTACTGGCTGAGTATAACCTCACATCATGCTTATAAGTCTCTTGTGAGCTTTTTCTTTGAAGAATGCCAATCCAGGCCAAAAGCACTGCAGCAAGGCTGAGACCCAGGCCTGATGTGATATGTTCCATATATTGGAACGGCAGCGCTACCAGCGCGATCGCAAGGCTGAAACCGCACATTATGATCGTAATCTTTTTCATATGCCTCCTTCTGCCACTAATGTGCTTTCTTAAACTTTCACTGCTTTTACACAGAACGGAACACGTCCACCAGGTCTGTAAACCAGTTCAGCTCGCGAATATAACGTTGGCGCAACTGTCCGGGATCTTCTTTTCCCTTACCAATATCAAAAAATGCATGCCCGCTGTGGACTGCAATATATATTTTTCCATCCTGGTTCAGATTGACAGCAAATTTTCCAAAAGAATTATCTGCCAGTTCCATGATACGCTCTATCCGGCTGATCTTCAGAATGTGAAGAGCTTCCTGTTCATTATCACTGCTCAGATTAAACCGCTTATCAAAGGCTTCATTTCCGGTTTTAATCGTCCTGGAATGAAACAGCTTATCCATTTTATCCCTCGGCCAGAAAGTCAGCCAGGTCGGAAATTCCTGTTCAAGTTCGCACAGCATCCATTGTCCCCTATAAATCTCACGTTCATTCTTTTCCCACAGCCCGGTCTCCTCACGCTGGAATTCATCAACATCCGTCAGCTTAATGGTACACAGCTCTGACGTCAGTCCATGATATGTTCCCCTGATGTATCCGCTGCCACTGCAGTAACTATGACTGGGCAGCGGAATATTCGTATCTTTTGCATCCAGAAGATGAGGTAGCGGATCCATTTGTATGTTTGTAAAAATATTGCCCACAATTTCCGGCACAATGGTATCATATGCCTGTTTGTTTGCTTTATCCCCGGCTTTGCCCTGGGTCATCTGGCCCAGCCCCATCAATACAGCGCCTATAATAATCAACGCCATATTGCCCCCCAGGATAATGCCAAATAGGATTACAGCTCCGCCCAGTAACGAAAGAAGTTTTCCGCCTATCCTGCCGCCTTTGCTCTTATTCAGTTCCTGTGATAACTGCTCATCTGTCATTTTCTGCTCTTTCATAATCTTTTCCTCTCCTTATTCCATGGAATCCATAGTTCTGTGTGAAAATAGTCTCCAAGCTGCTAATGTATCAATGCCTTCTACCGCCTGATAATGCCCCAACTTCTTTGCCAGTTCAGCATCTGTCATCCTGACAGGTTCAGCTGAAACAGAATTATTTGTTTTTTTCTTTATACATTCCCCCCTCGCATGTGTTCTGAAATAAAAGAAATCCACCGTACTGTTATTGTACGATGGATCCTATAAGATAACTATTAACCAAAGGTTAGGAATTGGGTAATACTGGCAAGATTCTTCTTAATCATGTTTGCATACCACAATATACTTATTTTCTTTCATTGATTCCCTCTCATTTTTATGATACGATACCTACTGACTTTTATTTATGATAATGTCACCATCAGGCGGCATGCCCCTTTACAAACAGATTAAAAAATTCGTTACAGTAATAAAAATTCAGGAAAGTATGATTTTATGAAAGATTTAACAAAGGGTTCTCCCTCAAAAGTAATGATCTCCTTTGCCGTTCCTGTGGCTCTTGGAAATATTTTCCAGTTGTGTTACAGTCTGGCAGATACCCGTGTAGTAGGCAGCACCTTAGGGGAAGCGGCTCTGGCTGCAGTAGGCGCTACTACTTCTATCAGCACTTTATTTATCGGATTTTTGTCCGGACTTACAAATGGTTTTGCTCTTCTCATTGCACGGCAGTTTGGAGCCGGAGATAAGCGGGGTGTAACCCGATACGGGGCCGGATGTCTCCTTTTAGGCGGGATCACAGCCCTGCTTCTTACAGCTGCCTGCGTAGGCAGTCTGCCCTTTATTTTAAAACTGCTGAATGTGCCGGATGCATTAATGGACCAGTCCACAGCCTACATACGTGCTGTTCTTTTAGGTCTTTTAGCCACTATGCTTTACAATGGCTGTGCCTCTATCCTTCGGGCTGTAGGCGATACCGCTGCCCCTCTTTTGTTCCTGCTTTTTGCAGCAGTATTAAATGTTGCCCTGGATCTGCTTTTTATATTAAAATTCGGTTTTGGCGTAGCAGGCGCTGCCTGGGCCACTGTATTATCCCAGTCGCTTTCCGCGCTCATAAGCCTGGTCTATATGTTTAAACGGTATCCTGTTTTCCGTTTTTCGCTCCCGGACTTTAAGCTTAAACCATGTGAGATCAAAGCGCTGTATGCTTCCGGACTTTCCATGGCAGCTATGATGTCCCTTGTATTTTTCGGGACACTGTCTCTTCAGTGTGCCATCAATACCTTTGGACAGGACATTATCGTTGCTCATACAGCCGCCCGCAAGATTACAGAATTTTTCATGCTTCCTTTTTCTGTTATGGGCGTGACCATGGCAACCTACTGCGGCCAAAACATGGGGGCAGGTAAGAAAGACCGCATCCGCACCGGTATCCGCCAGGCACTGATCCTTACCTGGATCTGGTCATTGGGAATGATCCTTTTAAGCTATACAGCTTCCCCATGGCTTATATGGCTGGTAACTGGTTCTAAAAATCCGGTGGTTCTTTCCAATGCATCCTGGTACTTAAAAACAGATTCTTTATTCTATTTTGCCCCTGCTGCCATCTCTGTTTTAAGAAATGGCCTTCAGGGAATGGGAGATCACATTACTCCTGTATTTTCCAGTTTGATCGAGCTGATTGGAAAAGTGATCTGTGCTTTTCTCCTTGCCCGCATCTTCCAGTACTGGGGAATTATTATGGCAGAGCCTATTGTGTGGATCTTAATGATCATCCCACTTATTATAAAAACCAGAAGACTGCTGTGATATCGGTTCACAACAGCCTTCTGGCTTTTTTGTGTTATGTATTATTTTATTTAATGATCTCTTCTGCTCTTTCCAGCGCAGCTGTGATATTCGGGCAGAAACTCTCTGCTCCCACCAGTTCAGTAAATCCGGCTTTTTTCATTGCCTTCATAGGCTGCTCATTTACATGGGAGAATACAATGGTCACACCCTTGCTTTCACAGGTCTTTGTAAGTGCTGTCAGGGCATTCATGGCTGTACTGTCCAGTGCCGGTACTGCCCTCATACGCAGTACCAGGCATTTTGCACTTTCTTCCACAACAATGTGCTCAATGGCATCAGAAGCACCGAAGAATAAAGGACCGCTTACTTCATAAACGCGGATGGCTGCCGGAAGCATACGCAGATTTTCATTAACTGCTACTGTATCATCATCGGTATATACCCAGCTTTCTGCCTTGGTTTCTTCGCTCATTCTCTTAATGAACAGCAGACATGCAAGGATCATGCCTATTTCTATCGCAACCACCAGGTCAAATACTACAGTCAGTACAAAAGTAACTACCAGAACCAGTATATCGCTCTTTGGAGCTGTTTTTACCAACTGTAAAAAAGTACGCCACTGGCACATATTATAAGCTACGATAAACAGGATGGCTGCAATGGTAGGCATTGGGATCATACCTGCATAAGGCATCAGCACTACCAGTACGATTACCAGCGTAATGGAATGGACCATACCTGCAACTGGTGTACGGCCGCCATTTTTAATGTTAGCCGCTGTACGTGCAATAGCGCCTGTAGCCGGGATGCCGCCAAATAACGCAGATGCAATATTTCCCGCTCCCTGTGCTACTAATTCCATATCAGAGCGGTGTTTTCCATTGATCATACCATCTGCGACTACACAGGAAAGCAAAGACTCAATGGCTGCCAGGATAGCAATGGTAAATGCATTTGGAATAGCTGCCTGCACGATCTCAAAGTTAACTGCCGGCAGATGGAAAGATGGCAGTGCATTGCTGATAGTGTACAGATTTCCAATGGTAGAAACCTTTAACGGAAGGAATTTCACCATAAAAATACCAACGATACCTGCGATCAGGGAACCTGGTATCTTCTTAAAAATATAAGGGGAAATGATCAGGATTGCCAGGCTTACAGCTCCTACGATGAGAGCTGCCGGATTAACAGTTCCAACATTTTCCAGAAATGCTGCCAGCTTTTCCATGGTCTCGATCGGACGGACACCTTCCGGATAGGTCACACCAAAAAAGTCCTTTAACTGCCCGATCACAATGGTAACAGCAATACCGGAGGTAAAACCGGTTGTGATGGTGTACGGGATAAACTTGATCAGGCTTCCGAAACGGCAGATTCCCATAAGAATCAGGAATACACCTGCAAGAACCGTTGCGATCACAAGACCGTCCATTCCATCTCTTGCCACGATACCTGCTACGATTGTTGCAAATGCTGCAGTCGGTCCGGCAATCTGTACACTGCTTCCGCCCAATGCGGAGATAACGAATCCAGCTACGATAGCTGTAAAAATACCTGCCTCAGGACCTACGCCAGATGCCAGTGCCAGAGCGATAGACAGTGGAAGTGCAATGATCGCCACAATGATACCTGCTGTTACATCTTTCACAAACTGGGATTTGTCATAGGACTTTAAGGCTGTTAGTAACATGGGTTTTAAGTTGCTCATTTTACCTTTTTCCTTTCATTTTCCTTTGTTTCTGCTTTTTACACACGTAAATCTGATTATAACATAAAGAAAACGTTAATAAACCAGTATTTCCCATGTTTTTATTAAAATACATTTTTCTCCGCCTCATCTGCAAAAGCCAGTTCTCCCGCTGTCATCAAATATGCCACATGCTTATCACATACTCATCTGGAAGATAATTAAAAACTCCTTGCTTTCATCTCCATTTTGTTCTATACTACTCAGGTCTGTAACTTCCAGATGCGATTGACAGTTCGAGACCATCCTGTCACAAAATAAAACTAGGGACAACAAATATTAACTATGATCAATTGTTGTTGTGATTATATTTTGGAGGTGAACAAACATGGAAAATCAAACTTTTACTAACGTCCGGAAACTTACAACTTCCGGCATTGTGATCGCGCTTTATGTTATTATTTTATTTATGACACAAAGTTTTTCTTTTGGGGCTTATCAGATCCGTATTGTAACTTCTTTATATGCCCTTTCTTATCTTTTTCCGTTCCTGGTTATCCCGCTTGGTCTCGCTAATTTCATCGCAAATATGCTTGGAGGTTTCGGCATCATTGACATGGTCGGAGGTTTTATCGTCGGCATTGTAACATCTGGTATTGTCATGCTGATCAAAAAATTCCACCTGCCGCGTTTTATGATCTTTTTCCCGATCACGCTTGTACCGGGCCTTGGTGTCGCACTATGGCTGTCACCTATGGTCCACATGCCTTATGAGGCACTGGCACTTAGCCTGTGTATCGGACAAACAGTACCTGCTGTATGCGGCGTAGCACTGTCCAAGGCACTTGAACAGGTATTTTACCCAAAACATTCTATAAGCAACGCATAGGGGGATATGAAAATGACTGGAAGAAATGAAAAAGAACTGGAAGGCGTCAGCCTTTTGGGAAACCAAAACAATGTATACAGGGCAGACTATGCTCCGGAAGTTCTGGAAACTTTTCCCAATAAACACCCTGAAAATGATTATTTTGTAAAGTTTAACTGTCCTGAATTTACCAGCCTTTGTCCAAAAACCGGACAGCCTGATTTTGCTACGATCTATATTTCATATGTTCCGGGTGAACGCATGGTAGAGAGTAAATCCTTGAAATTGTATCTGTTCAGTTTCCGCAACCATGGTGACTTTCATGAAGATTGTGTCAATATTATTATGAAAGACCTGATCCGTCTGATGGACCCAAAATATATTGAAGTCTGGGGGAAATTCACCCCTCGCGGCGGTATATCCATTGATCCCTACTGTAACTATGGAAAAAAAGATACCTTATGGGAAAAAGTGGCTTTTGACCGGCTGACACACCACGATATGTATCCGGAAAAGATCGATAACCGTTAGCCCTCTCTCCCACTTTACAAAGGAAGACTTTCCGATACACATAAACTGCCATACCCCACCCGCTCATTTGGCCAGATATCATATCCCGGTAAATGTCTGGCGCCGCGGATGAGGTAGGCTTTTACTTTTTCACCGTATAGAAACGGATCGTTTCCGTTGATGATCCCCCATTGCATCAAAAGTGCTGCCGCTCCGGTAACGAAGGGCGTTGCGAAAGATGTTCCTGTGACAGCTTCGTAACCGCCCCTGTTTCCGGCTGTGATGATATTCACCCCCGGAGCCACCACATCTGGTTTTATCTGATTGGTCTGCCGGGTAAAACCACGGCCTGAGAAGTCAGCATAGGCTCTTGTGTGAAAGTCATAGGCACCTGCAGAAATAATTTTTCTGGCTGTAGAGGGAATAGTCAATGTAGTTTCCGGGGTACTTTTTAAAAAGCGGGTATCATTATTTAATGCAGCTTTGGAAGGAAGCCACAAATCAAACTGACCGGTAATGATCCTTTCCGGTGTCAGGATAAACTGCCAGATGCCGCTGTCTATATAATCTCCTGTTGGTATAAAATCAAAATATACCTCCTGCGCCATGCTGTAAGGAGAAGGTTTTCCATAATAACTCAGGATCTGTGTATTTTCACTTCTAAAACGCTGTTTCTCCAGATTTTCCTGTAAGGTTCCTATAATAGCACCTGAAGGCGATCTTAGGGAAATAGAAAATATATCTGCATAAGATTTCCACAACTGCACCCCAAAACTATTTTCAAAAGCAGATACAGACAGTTCTATGACCTGCTCTCTTCCCATTTCCAGCAGACCGCCTGTATGACCTGCTCCGGCTCCCTCATTTCCGGTTCCCGCTACGATCACATTTCTGCCATATCCTGTCATATCATCTAAAAAGGTTTCTAAAAGACTGGTTCCATCGTGAGAACCGTAGGTATTTCCAAAGCTTAAATTCACTGCCACCGGCCGTCCCAGCTGTCTGGCTGTGCGAAGGACGAAATCTACTGCTTCCATCAACTGGGTAGTTTTGGGGAAATTATCTGCAAGGGGGATACCCAGTTTTACCACCATTAGCTCACTTTCATAGGCTACACCACGGTATAACCCGCTGCTTCCTCTGCCATTTCCTGCTGCAATAGCAGATACTGCCGTTCCATGGCCACTTGTATCCGCAGAAGGAACAATCTGCAGTGCCGCAGCCCTGTTTCGCCCCCCAGAACCTTCCCTGTATGCTGACAGAGCCTCATTTATCTCCTCTTTCGTGTATACAATATCCCGATTCTGATCCCATAGATACAGGATGCGGCTGGTGCCGTCTGGATTTTGAAAATCCGGATGAAGGTAATCAATACCGGAATCGATAATAGCAATGAGAACGCCTTTTCCAGTCAGATCCGTTGGCAGCTTAGCCTCTGCTGATACTCTTTCCGTCACAGTGCCCCCGTCCATACCAAATATATTTTCTAAAGGGTTTGAATTTGCAGTTTCTCCACCAATCCCCTGCTGCACGTCCAATAAACAAGAGGCTGCTCTTGCCTGATTTACAGCAAAGAACAGCCTCTTAGGTTTTTCTATATATTCAATTTCCGGTAAGTTTGTAACAAAGTCCACCAGATATTCCGGCACCTTCAGTATACCATAACCATTTAACAATTCCCGTACCCGGATGCCCCGTTCCCGCAATCCACTAAGATCACCAAAATACTTAACGATCAGCTCCCATGTCCGTTCTTCCCGGTCAAAGCCGGTTTCCAGACTTTCAGAACGCATCCTCTCTTCTTCTGATACACTTAAAGACAGGTTTAAAAGATTTTCCCTCTTCTGGTCTGTATTGGCTGCAATTGCCATATCTGTTATATTTTCCTGCTTTCTTACGCCCTTTCCCAAATACTTATGCATCAAAACATAGCTAATATGACATTTTCGGATCTGTCTTACTTCAAAAATCCATTAATGATCTGATTTTCTGCCTCTTCCTCAGTCAGTCCCAATGTCATCAGTTTAATCAGCTGCTCACCGGCAATCTTTCCGATAGCTGCCTCATGGATCAAAGCTGCATCTACGTCGTTTGCTTCCAGTCCCGGAACTGCCAGGATCTTTGCATCGTCCATGATAATGGCGTCACATTCTGTATGACCGCTGCATTTTGCATTTCCTGCAATGCTGGCACGGAAGGTCTGTTTAGAGGTTCCCTTAGCAACGGAACGGGATACTACATCGGCACTGGAGCCTTCACCATTTAACTCTACCTCATAGATACTTTCAGCTACCTGGGCACCATGAGTGAGAAGACGCTCTCTTACTACCAGTCTGGCACCTGCTGCCAGTTTCGCTGTATTGGTCCGGATGGTAGAGTCAACACCCTTGATCTGGACCATCTCCATTTCCATCTGGCTGTTTTCTTCCATATATACTTCTGTTCCCGGATTCAGAACACGTTTTCCTGTACCGTCACCTTCACCGTAATGCTTTTCTACGTATTTAACTTTCGCATTCTTTCCAATGAAAAATCTGTGGATGCCGTCATGCTCAGAGTCCTGATCGCCACAGTTGTAGATACCACAGCCTGCTACGATCACTACATCAGAGTCTTCACCAATGTAGAAATCATTGTAAACCATTTCCTTTAAACCGCTGGCACTTACCACTACCGGAATATGGACACTTTCATGCTTTGTTCCCGGCTTGATCTTAATATCAATTCCCGGTTTATCTGTTTTAGTTGTAATATCAATGTTGGCTGTGGTACTTCTTCCAGCCATTTTCCCGTTAGCACGGATATTGTAAGCACCTTCCGGTACTCCGTGAAGGTCAGCTACTTCTGCAAGAAGTCTCTCCTGGATCTGATCCATCATTACCGATCCTCCTTTCCGTCATTTCCCGTAAAACCGGAACAAACGCCTACTGCTGCTGCGGTTCCCATAATTTCAGGCATGATCTCTTCTCTGGTTCCCTGTTTTACGATCTTGCCATCTGCGATCACAACGATCTCATCTGCAATATTTAAAATACGCTCCTGATGGGAAATAATGAGAATGGAGCCATTATTATTCTTTCTCATACGCTCAAATACCTGGATCAGGTTCTGGAAGCTCCAAAGATCGATCCCCGCTTCCGGTTCATCAAAAACAGAAAGCTTTGCATTTCTTGCAATAACAGTAGCGATCTCAATTCTCTTTAATTCACCGCCTGAAAGACTTGCGTTGATCTCACGGTTGATATAATCTTTTGCGCAAAGTCCTACCTCAGACAAATACTGGCATGCCTGCGCTGCTGACAGCTTCTTTCCTGATGCCAGACGCAGAAGGTCTAACACCTGAACACCTTTAAAACGGACTGGCTGCTGGAAAGCAAAACTGATGCCCATTCTTGCTCTTTCCGTAATGTTCTTCTCTGTAATATCTTCTCCGTCAAAGAAAATCTGACCGCCGGTCGGACGTTCGATCCCCATGATCAGCTTTGCTGTGGTGGATTTTCCACCTCCATTTGGTCCTGTAATGACCACAAATTTGCCGTCATTCACCTTCAGGCTGATATCTTTGATGATTCCTTTTTCTCCCTTGTCATCATTTACTTCAAAGGAGAGATGTTTTAATTCCAGCATCTGCTGTACCCCCACCTTTCTTTATTATTCCAAATAATAGCTTTCCGCTTATCTTCTCCAAAATATCCGGAAAGCAAAAACAGGAAGCCAGTTTCCTGACCTCCTGCTCATCTCCTGCAGAAGAAGGGAGTCGAACCCTCAAGGTATTACTACCACACGGACCTGAACCGTGCGCGTCTGCCAATTCCGCCACTTCTGCATCTCTGCGTTGCTATTTTCTCAAGCAACGTAGATGATTATATCGTAAAACAGATCGTTTGTCAACAGTGATTTTGAATTTTTTGAAAAGGCGAATACACTCATTTTAGTTTATGTGCGATCACATTAAATAATACAAAATTGTGTTAAATGTACACAATTTCATTTAGCCCAATTTTTCCACAGCATTTTAAAGGCCCCAGCTCAAGTCATCTGATCACCGGTCTCTACCTGAAAAGTGACATAGCAGGACGTTCATCTTCTGTATTTCCTCTCAAAAAAATCTCACCATAGCTACTCATATCCAATGAAATAACAACGACCTCGCAAAAAGGAGCCTTTGCCCGGAAATATATCAGGTAAAGGCCCCTTTCTATAATGTCAAGTCCTAAAGTATTGATTTTATGTACATGCCATTATAGGAAGGTTTTGTAAAAATATAAAATTTAAACCGCCTGCTGACCGGTCAGTTCGTATCGGCTTTTACAAAGTTTCGATAAACCGTCCGAAAGCAATTCTTCCCTTAAAGGCTTTGAAACCTGGATCTGACAACAGACGGCAGCGGAGTTAACAGCCCCATGATCCTGGTATCAAATAGATCTTTCCAAGCGATGGTATCTTCTTCCAGAATTCCCTGCTGATGAGCATAAGAGACCATATCTTCCAGAATTTCAGCTAATGGCCGGCTTTTCAGGATTTCTTCTTCATGAAACTCCGAAAGACGAAAGAGGTCTAATAACTGATTTGTCACAAAAATCTGATCATCCTTTGATACCAGACCACATTTTAAGCCATAAGCCACAAGTTCATTGATCTGTGTATTGATCATAGCAATCTTCCCCCTTTAATCAGCTTTGTACCCATGTGGATGGGCCTGATGCCATTTCCAGGCTGTTTCAATGATTACTCTCAGATCTGCATACTGCGGTTTCCATCCCAGGATACCTTTTGCTCTTCCACTGGAAGCAATCAGAGTTGATGGATCTCCTGCTCTTCGTGCTTCTTCCTTTGCAGGGATCGGATGTCCAGTTACTTCTCTGGCAGTTTCCACAACCTCTTTCACAGTAAAGCCGACTCCGTTTCCAAGGTTAAAGATATCGCTCTTTCCGCCGTTTCGCAGATAGTTCATAGCCAGAATATGTGCCTGAGCGAGGTCATTGACATGGATATAATCCCTTACGCAGGTGCCATCTTTTGTATCATAATCCGTACCGAAAATGGAAATATACTCTCTCTGGTGGTTCGGTACCTGAAGAATCAGCGGGATCAGATGTGTTTCAGGATTATGAGCCTCACCAATTTTTCCATTCGGATGCGCGCCACAGGCATTAAAGTAGCGCAGGGAAACATATCTTAAATTGTGTGCGATGGAGGTCCAGTGGAACATTTTTTCCATGGACAGCTTCGTTTCGCCATAGCAGTTGGTCGGAACAGTCGGATCGGTTTCCAGGATTGGAATGCTCTCAGGCTCTCCATACGTTGCCGCTGTGGACGAAAAGACGATCTTGTCAATTCCATGAGCCACCATGCTCTCCAAAAGCACCTCGGTACCGCATAAATTATTACTGTAATACTTAAGCGGGTCCTTCATGCTTTCCTCGACCTGGGAACTTGCTGCAAAGTGAATGACACCGTCGATATCTTCTTCTGTATGGTTTCCTCCGATCTCGCTTCTGCCCGGTGCACTGAATATCACTACTTCATCCGCACCGAACGTGGCATTATACTGGTAAAGTGCCTGCTCATAACGCTTTTTCTCATACGGAATAATATACGGATCCGCATAAATCTCAGTTAATCGTTCATCCAACCGTCCTTCATGGATTGCCTAAATGATCTTGTTCGTTCTCATAATCCATCCACCTTTTGCTTTCCGAAAGCCATTTCTGGTTCTGTCTTAATCCATTTTCTTTTCTGATGCATACGGGAAATCTACTTTCATATCCCGAAAATAATACTCTTTATCCCGATCACTGATTTCTCTTAAAATCCTGCAGGGATTTCCTACTGCTACTACATTGGCCGGAATATCCCTTGTTACCACACTGCCGGCCCCGATCACGGTATTATCGCCAATGGAAACACCCGGCAAAATGGCAGCATTACTGCCGATCCACACATTTTTACCAATATAGACCGGTAGGGAGTAATGCGCTGCCATTTCCCTATAGTGTGGATCGACCGGATGCCCAGTTGTGCAGATGGTCACATTGGGGCCGATCATTGTCAGGTCTCCAATGTGTACCTCTCCATCATCAATGATTGTCAGATTAAAATTTGCATAGAAATAATCACCTAAATATACATGCTTCCCGTAAGACATATGGAGCCCATCTTCGATATACACATGATCCCCACAAGAACCAAGCAGTTCCTTTAAAATTTTTAGCCGCCGATCCTGATCTCCCGGTCTGCAGTGATTATAATCAAACATCAATTCTTTGCAGTCTTTCCGCTCATTTTCCAGGCGTTCTTCTATCTCCTGATTGACCGGATCTACATGCCCGGATTCATAAAACAGCATGCCTGCTTTTATACGTTCTTCCAGATTCATTTTTCATTCCCCATACAATACACAGATGTTTCCATTTCGTTTCACACGATGGTTATTTTTCCGGTTGCGCGGAGGCTTAGCAGATGGCAAAGGAATAGGAAATAACATTTTCTGCATTGATGCGGTATGCTTCCTCCACGTCACTTCCCCAGCTGTCAATTCCACCAACACCTCTTACTGCGCCACAAACGCACAGAACAGTCCTTCTTGCCGGCGGCAGTTCTTCATAGTGTGTTGCGTTTTCAATCTCTTCTGCTGTATATGGCAGGCAGGAAAAAGCAAACGGCTCGTCTGTTTTTTCAATTTTTAAGATCTGCAAAGAATAATCCCTTCTGCTGTTATCAAGACTCGTATATCTCGTAACCTCCAGCCAGTCCGTATCCATATGCATTCCACAATCCTGCGGAACAAGGTATGGGGTAAGGCTTAAATCACTCACCTGATATACCCCTTTTACAGCGCCTGCTTTCCGGTCCGGATAGGTTTCTCCGGATAAGCCCTCATACATGTAGCTGTCTGCAAGTGTCGGCATAATGAATCTCATGCCAAACACAGGAAGCTCCGGGAGACCCTTTACTCCGTGGTATTCTACATCCACCCTGATTTTTCCGTTTCCGGTCACAGTATAGCTTACCAGAACCGTTGCGGAAGGATTGCTGATGGTCTTATAGGTGAATTTTACAATGATCTCATCTGCAGATACATCGCCCTCATAGATATTATTGTCCGGAGCATACTGCTTCTGCATTTCACCGTCCATGATGACTTCGACATTCTGACAGTCGATAAACGTATCTGCTGCCATCCAGCTGCCGCTTTTAATATGGAATTTGCTTCCTCGGTCGTTATCTGTCAGTGCTCTCCAGAAGGTCGGCTTCGGGCAACGGTACAGCCATTCATAGCCGTTTTTTACAATAGACTCCAGACCGCCCTGAGCATAAGAGAACGTATAGTCGAACCCTTTTCCGTGTACACCAAGCACATAATCACCATAGACCACTCTCAATTTTCCATTATCTGTATAAGCCATAATAATACCTCACTTCCTGCATAGCCGGCTTCTCCACACGGTTTGCAAATACAATTCCATCTCCTGAAAATTCATAATCGGAAGGTCTGTCATCAAAGTCTCCACCATAGCGGAGCACTTCTTTCCCCGTAACTTCATCCTTCACATAAAGTGCCTGATCAATAAAGTCCCAGATAAATCCACCATGGTACATGTCATATTTATCAATCAGGTGCATATAGGTGCCAAGTCCACCCATGGAGTTTCCCATGTCATGCATGAACTCACATAAGAGGTAAGGCTTCTTCGGATCATTGTCCAAATATTCTTCGATCTCATACGGCTTTGCATACATACGGCTTTCCACATCGGAAATTGTGTCTTCATAAGCTCTGTTATAGAAGGAGCTTTCATAATGGATCAGGCGGCCGTCTTGTTTCTCTTTATAATAGGTGTTCATGGCCTCGATATCATCCCCAGCATAGGACTCATTTCCCAGGGACCAGAATAAAATGGCGGTATGGTTTTTAAACGTTTCAAAGTTGCTTCTGGCTCTGTCTACCACAGCCTCTTTCCACTGCGGGATTGATCCCGGCACGTTGCAGGAAGGTTCGATCGCACCAAGCTTCTGGAAGGTTCCGTGGCTTTCTAAGTTGTTTTCAGCCATCATATAGATTCCTGCTGCGTCGCACATATAATACCACGGGATCTGATCCGGATAATGGCAGGTGCGCACGGCATTGATATTATTTCTTAAGATGCATTCAATATCGGACTTCATTTCGTTCATACTGATGCAGCGGCCTGTTTTAGGGCTCCACTCGTGACGGTTCACACCGGTCAGGACCAGGCGTTTCCCATTTAAATGGATCACCTTGTCGATCACATCGATCCGTCTAAAGCCGATGTCATACGGTACTACTTCAGCCAGATTTCCGCTTTCATCCGTCAGCTCCACATATGCATGGTACAGATATGGGTGATGGTTGTCCCAGGCTTTTACCTGCGCATCATCTGTCTGAATTTCTTCAGTGTAGATTCCGTTTTTCTCCTGCAGGGCAGCAGATTTTTCCAGCACAACACTGCCTTCCTGATCCTTTAACACAAACCGGGCATTGATCTTCCGGTTCTCTGGTGCGGATACTTTCAGATTTACGGATAATTTGCCGCTCGCATTATCCTTATACAATTCCGGGCGGAACCACACATCCTCCAGATGGATCTTAGGAACCGCACGCAGTGTAACGTTTCTGAAAATTCCAAAAAAGCGGAAGAAATCCTGATCTTCCAGAAATGCTGCCGTACTCATCTTATGCACCTGTACCGCCAGTACATTGCCCTTTTCCCGGATGAATGGTGTCAGATCAAACTCGGAAGGAGTAAAGCTGTCCTCTGCATATCCTACGAACTGACCGTTCAGCCACAGATACATTGCCTCTTCCACGCCTTCAAAGCAGATACGGACTCTCTTGGAACACAGCTCCGGATCCAGATCAAAGCGTTTGATATAGGAACCTACCGGATTATACTCAGCTTCGCTGAACATTCCGGCTCCGTCTCCGGTGCTCTCCATACTGTAGGCGCCTCTGCGGTATTCTTTTCCCTCCCATGGGTACATGGTATTGATGTAGCGGATCTTATCATATCCAGCCAGTTCAATATGGCCCGGCACCATAATCTTATCAAAGTTTTTCGCATCAAAATCCTCTTCATAGAAGTTTTCCGGTCTGCTCTTAACATTCTTGATGAAAGCAAATTCCCACTGTCCATTTAAAGACTGGATCAGTGCATTTTCCTTCTTTTCCAGTGCTTCATAGCTTTCATAATAAGTATGATCGCTGTGCGCTTCCAGCTGATTTACCCGGAATACTTCCGGATTATCCAACCATTTCATATCTGCATTCATGTTCTATCTTCTCCTTTTCTAAAATAAGCCCCTAAAGAAAACTTTAGAGGCTATTGATTTATGATTCCTGCATATTTTCAATTAATTCGCGGTTTGCACCCTCCACATTCAAGAAAGAAAGGATAACCGTAATGATGATATCAAAGATAAATGGCAGCCAGAGGTACATAAAATACATCATTTTGATACAGCTGGCCGGCTGAACCGCGTTGTCCATATTAATATATCCACTGATGTCAAGCAACCATCCGGAAAGAGCAATACCAATACCGCCGCCAAGTTTTATACCCATGGAAGTGCATGAGAACATGGAACCATCAATACGTTTTCCGCTCTTTAAATAGGTATGCTCGGAACACTGTGCAATAACAGCACTCATATCTCCCTGCCACGGACCTTCACCTAAGGAGGTCATTGCGATAAATAACAACATCAACGGGATACTTCCCATATAACCTGCAAACACTACCAACAGACGAGAGAAGCTTGCAAATACATAGCTGTATTTGTTCAGCTTGTACATTCCATTTGTCTTTGCTACCAGCATTGGTGTGATCGCCAGAGCAATGATCAGAGGGATATTGTTAGCCCAGGAGAACACACCAAATAAATTCTTATTTAAAAGAACATAGGTCATAAAGAAAATTCCCACATTAACCATTGCTGCACGAAGCTGCTGCAGAATGTAGATCACACAAATCATGGAAAAATACTTGTTCTCAAACAGCAGCTTTACAGTCTGCTTGAAAGAAAGCTTATCATCCTCAATCCCCATAGAACCATTAGATTTCAATTCTTCTTCCGGAAGTTCTTTTACGGAAAATACTGCAAGCGTATTGGTGATGATACCGATCACACAGTAAATGAGCGCAATGATTCTCCATGCTGTTGCACCGTTACCAAGAAGCTCAACTGCTCCTACAGTAATAGACTGAATTGCAAGGTTTGTACCAAAGGAAAACATGAAACGGAAAGAACCCATCTGCACTCGTTCTTTACTGTTCTTTGTTACCAGAGAAGTCAGTGCTGCATATGCGATGTTATTTGCCGTATAGAATACTGCGTTTAACAGGGTATAGCAAATAAAGAACCAGGCATACTGCGCAGTTTTACCCATATTAGTAGGGATCGCAAAAACTCCGTAGAGCGTGATAGCACAGCCAAAGAAACCATAAAACATCCAGGGTCTTGCCTTACCCATTTTGCTCTTTGTCCGGTCGATCATGGTTCCAAAAAAAATATCCGTTATACCATCAAATAATTTGGATACTGCAATTAATGTGCCAACGATTCCTGAATTTAAGCCAATTGTATTTGTCAGGTAAATCATGACAAAAGATGACAGGAACGCATAAACTAAGTTTCCTGCAATATCACCGCTTCCGTACCCCACTTTGTTATGCCATTTCAGGTATGTCTTCTCTTCCATTTTAATCCTCTTTTCATATAATAGTCTTTGTCATCCTGCCTTTTCAATACGTTGTAACTACTATACAAAAATGCGTGGGAAAACTCCATATCTTTTATGAGACAGAATATGCACAAAATGATAGGGGTTACATACTCCCATCACTTAGCCAACACTTGAAGTGTGAGCTAAGTGGTGGGAGTATGTAACGTAATACCAATGGCCCATGTAAGATAACCACTCGCTGTGTACCATAATACCATCAGCCTTAAACCAGTACCAGTGATCGTCTTTCTGTACCCAGCGGTCTGCCGCAAGTTCCAATGTAAGTACATTTTGTGCATTCTCATCGCTCATGTACGGGACACCGTAATGGGCATTGCCAGATCACTGCTCTGGGTACGGTATGCCGTTTCACCGCTTCCGCCGGATAAAATACTACCTGGAACGTACACTGTCCATTTGTTCCTGCAAGTGCGCCGACGCTGCCCTTTACTGCTTCCGTATAGGAAACTTTTTCTATGGGCAGCGGGAACTCAGTGCCATATTGCTCACAGATCTTCTGGCGGATCTCATTCCGGATCACATCTTCGGATACCTCGTCACTCTGTTTCATAGAAAATACAATGTTTGCAGCTTCCCTTACATTCATATCCGCAAGGTATTTATTGTTCAGGTCAAAATTGCCGCCCTTTACCGATACATTCAGTTCCGCCTTCATATCTGGATTTATCATGGAAGACATCGCTTCAAATTTTTCAGAAATTAAGAGGATGGTGATTCACGTTGGTTTTCAACGGCTATACTGTTTTTTCTGCCTCTATACTCATTTTCACTTCAAATGTCGTCCCCAAATGCTTATTTGTATAAACTTCAATCGTCCCGTCATGAACCCGCACAACTTCTCGCACCATCGCAAGTCCAAGCCCCACACCTCCAAGTTCCCGGCTTCTTGACTTATCTACCCGGAAGAACGGTTCAAAGATCTGTTCCCTGAATGCTTCATCAATTCCATTTCCTGTATCCGAAACCGTCAGGACAACTTCGTTCTTCTCCCTTAGTGCTGATACTATAACGGTTCCATCTTTCCGATTATATTTAATCGCATTTTCCACAAGATTATATAGCATCCTGTAAATCAGAATATCACTTCCTGTCAAAAATAATACTTCATCTGCCTTTTCCCTTACTTCCTGTGACTTCCGTATCAGTTCAACCTTCTTTTCCTGTGCCAACGGTTCCAAATCTGTCAACACTTCCTCAATCAGGCTATGGATTTCAATTCTGTCATTTCGCGCTACTGTCTGTAATTCGCTCATATCCAAAAGCGTTCTGACCAACTTGCCAAGACGTTCATTCTGCTCCGTTACCATCTGAATTGTCTCTTCTGTCGCTGTTGTACTCTCTGGATGTTCTGTTGTATGGTATAGATCCAGTTGTGCCTGGATTAAAGCCAGTGGCGTACGTAACTCATGTGCTGCATTTCCCGTAAACTGGCGCTGCGTCTCAAATGATACTGAAAGCCGCATGAGCATTTTATTGTAAGATATACGAAGTCTGTCCAGCTCTGCAATCTTATTCTCTTCGATTATATAATCTGTCAAATTCTGTGCCTGAACTTTTTCCACTGTCTCCGAAAATTCCCTGAGTGGTTTCAATGCCCGTCCACTGATAAAATACGTCGCTGCACCGCCAAACAGCGCTACAATAGCAGTAATCAGAAGGCTTCTACTTCTATAATCTGATTTGGAGTTATAAACCTCCATAGAAAACTGTGCCACAAAGTCATCCCACTCATTATCCGGAATATCAATGTACACCGCTTCCGGCGCTATGCCCTGATCCGTGATAGATGCCTGAAGCGTATCGAAATAATGGACTCCGTTTTTATATAAAAAAAAGGTAAGGCATCCGCATAATATGGTGATCAACGCTGTTGTAAGAAGTGTTAATTCCCACTGGAGTGATATTTTTTTCATGCTTTGCCATCTCCCCATATCTTATACCCCTCACCGATTTTGTTCACGATTGGATCATATCCAAGTCCTGCTTTCAGTTTTTTTCTCAAAGAAGACATATGCACTCGGATTGAAGCGCTAAAACTATCCACAGAAGAATCCCAAACATGCTCAATCAGTTCTTCCTGACTGACCGGTCTTCCTTGATTTAAAAGGAGATATTCTAAAATTCCATTTTCTTTTCTCGTTAACACAACCGGGTTGTTTTCTGCATATGCAACCCTTTCTCTCGTATCAAATCGAAGTTTTCCACATTCCAGGCAGATATTTTTCTGTACAAATTTTCTTCTTGTCAGGCTTCTCACGCGAGCTTCCAGTTCCTGAAGGTGAAATGGCTTTTCCATATAATCATTTGCACCAGAATCCAATCCCTCAACCTTATCTGCAATCTGACTCCTTGCAGACAGAATTAATACTTTTGTCTCTTCATTTTCTTTACGAAGTTCCCGAAGGATCTCCATCCCATCCAACCCTGGCAGGTTAAGATCAAGCACAATCAGGTCATACAGTTCCGTATAGATCATATCCAGTGCTTGCTCTCCATCATTACACATATCCACCTCATAACCTGCCATGTGCAGACTTTTCGCAATCATATCACATAATTTCTTCTCATCTTCAATAACTAATAATCTCAATTCACTTTTCTCCATTTCCTTAACAGGGAATTTACATCCCACATTATATAATGTAATCATTGAACGGTCAATAAACCGCCTTTGAACAATAATATCGAAAGGAGCAGTTACTGCTTACAGTAACAAGTGATGTCTTAATGAAATCAGAAAAAGCAATACAAATTTTTTTACTTGCAGTTGGTCTCGTTTTTTTTCTTTTTGGGATTTTCCGTGGAGAAGCTGCAACTGTACTTAGTAAAGCAATAAAATTGTGTATGGAGTGTGTCGGAATTGGATAAAAAATTAAAATCAAACAAGAACTATCTGGTTGGTTTCCGCGGATGTTTTCAGGCAACTGCAACACTGCTGACCAATCTTCATATTCCGAATCTGTTTAAAGGAAAACTTTATCAGGGAAAGCTAAAAACAATATGTACACCAGGGCTGAACTGTTACTCTTGCCCATCTGCCACAGGTGCCTGTCCGATTGGAGCTTTCCAAGCTGTAGTCGGTTCATCAAAATTCAAGTTCACCTACTACATCACCGGATTCTTTATCTTACTAGGAGTTCTATTAGGACGATTTATCTGCGGTTTTCTCTGTCCGTTTGGATGGTTTCAAGATCTGTTACATAAAATTCCAAGTAAGAAACTATCTACTGCAAAACTAAAACCCATGCAGTATCTGAAATACGCAGTTTTAGTCATCTTTGTTATACTACTTCCGACATTTGTAACTAACTCGCTGGGTATGGGAGACCCATTCTTCTGCAAATACATATGTCCACAAGGCGTACTTGAAGGCGCAGCTCCACTGTCACTTGTTAATCCAGGAATCCGTGCGGCACTTGGGCGCTTATTTATGTTCAAGTTTACAATTCTTGTATTTGTAATCATCTTAAGTATTCTGTTTTACCGTCCATTCTGTAAGTGGATCTGTCCACTTGGCGCTACCTACTCGCTGTTTAACAACATATCATTTCTTAAGATTAGGGTAGATTCTGAAAAATGTGTTAGCTGTCAAAAATGCAGTCATTCCTGCAAAATGGATGTAAATGTAGTAGACACACCAAATCACCCGGAATGTATCCGGTGTGGAGCATGTGTGAAGGCCTGTCCAACGAATGCGATCTGCTATCATTACGGATTTTCAAGAAGAAACAGCTGACAATAGATAAACTAAAATGAATCAAATAATATTCAAAAGGAGATTAAAAATTATGAAAAACAAAACAAGTAGAGTAAACAAAATGAAATTGAAAAAAGCAATTGTGGCATCTCTTGCCATTTTTATTCTTCTTGCATTCACAGGTTGCGGAACTTCATCTAGTTTGGCAACAACTGAACACACAAAGCAGGAAAATCCTTCTAAAACAGATTCAAACATGTCGGCTGAACCGAATGAAAAGCTGAATGACCTTTTTCAACAGGAAAACCAGATCTTTGCAAATCACAAAAATGTATGGGACAAGGCATTTGACCTTATGAATAAGAACATTGACGGTGATCCCATGAATGAAGACTACGCAGACTTTCTTGCAAATACAATAGAATCACACAAAGATTCTTTCTCCAAAGAAGAATATGTTACTCTGAGTAAAGACATCAAAACGATTCGTGGCATTGAAGAAGAGATTGCAAAACTAGAAAAAGAAATTGCCACATCTGCTTCTTCCAGCAGTAGTTCCTCCAGCTCAGCTGACTCTGCTGGTGTGTTCTACGGTTTCAAAGGGAAAGATCTGGATGGTAACGATGTAGATGAAAACCTATTCTCCAAAAATAAAGTTACGGTTGTAAACTTCTGGTTCAGCGGATGCAAGCCTTGCGTTGAAGAACTTTCTAAACTGAATGAATTAAATGATAAAATTAAAAAAATGGGCGGCGAAGTTGTTGGTATCAATACAGACACATTAGATGATAATCAGGATGGGATCAAAGAAGCGAAAGACATCCTCAAGTCCCAAGGAGCTTCCTACAAAAACTTGACTTTCGCTTCCGATTCAACAGTTGGAAAATATGCAGGAAACATTATAGCATTTCCAACAACAGTTCTCGTAGATAAAGGCGGAAATATCATTAGCGAACCTTTCATGGGCGGAATCGATGATCAAGCAAACTACGAGCAATTAACAAAACAAATTCAGTCCATACTTGATCAGGAATAATTCATTTACTGAAGATTTATGCTTTTTTATGTTGTATATGAATGCTTGATTCCGCTTATCAGAAAGCGCGTGAAATAAACGATGAACTGGAAGAGCTTTTAAAGGATACTTTAATGAATTAACTTTCGAAAGAGTTCCGGTATAAAAACGGGGAGGTTTCCCTCCCCCCAAAATTTTTTAAACTTACACAAAAAACTTGACAAACCCATGGAATACGTTATGTGGAACAGGAAGAAAGCTATACTGATGTGGTATAAAAAAAGTTGACACCTCATTCTCAAGGAATGGAAATATCAGCCACTGGCAGATGCCATGAAAGATATACTTACAGAAGATATCTGCAATGATACGTATGGCCGTACCCGCATGTATCAGGCATTGACGATGAAACAGCCGAAAAATGTGGATATTCCCAGTGAACGCACTGTTTACCGTGTCATGGAAGAGATTGGGATCAGTCATCATCCCAGACGCAAACCGAACGGGATCACGAAAGCGGACAGGGAAGCCAGAAAATCAGAGGATCTGTTAAAGCGTGATTTCCACGCAGAAGAACCGCTGACAAAATGTGTTACAGATATGACAGAGATCAAAGGCTGTGATGGGAAACTGTATGTTTCAGCCATTTTTGACTGCTTTGATTCCAGCGTGATCGGTTTGGCAATGGATACAAATATGAAAGCCTCTTTATGTAAAGAGACACTGGAAAATGCTGCTAAAGCGTATCCTAGTATCCGTGGAGCCATTATCCATTAGTATACCAGCCAGCTTTACCGGGAAGCGATACAGAAATATGGCATACAACAAAGTATGAACAGCGCAGGTGGCAGGTGCCACGATAATGCCCGGTGTGAGAGCATGTGGGCAAGAATGAAAACAGAACTGCTATATGATCGTTATGATACAGAGAAAATGACTACGGATGAACTTAAGACAATCATCTGGAGATATTTCACCAGTTACTGGAATAACAGGAGGATCTGCTCCACTAATAGAGGTCTTCCCCCAATGATCAAAAGACAACAATATTACGCTTCCCTGAAGGAAGCAGCATAGGGTTCAAAATCCTTGAGGAAAATGTGTCAACTAATATTGACAATATCAGACGATGTAAACCGCGCCATCAAAGTGGTGCACGATAAGTTCTTCGGCAACGAGGACTGACCGATCGGTCTTTCCTTTTTTGAAGCAGCGTGTTATACTATGGAAAATAGTGTAACGCGCTGCTTTTTTTCAGCAGGCGGAAGGAGTTGGAAACGATGATCTATCACTGCGAGGATCATACCTGTAATTATTGGGATGAAGGCGAAAAGCTGCCGGAGCGCTGTCCGCAGTGCGGCCGGAAATTGCTGCGCGCCAACGAGGCCGATATGACCGGAGATGATTGGACGGCTTTAGGCAACACCCTTTGGGATGCAGAGGCATCGGATAAAAAGCGCATGGTGGATTGTTTTCGGAAAGCTGCATATCTCGGCAGCGCATGGGGCGTATGCAATCTGGGCATCTGCATGGAGCAGGGAAACGGCGTGGAGGCGGATCCGGTTCAGGCTTTTTGGCTTTATCGGCAGGCGGTGGAAATGGGGAGCCTGAATGCGGTGTGCTGCTTGGGCGTGTGCTATCAATACGGCATTGGCACGGCTCCGGACGCGAAACAGGCTGGCGAGGTATACTGCAAAGGGGCGGGACAGTATCCCAGA
>OBZK01000602.1_pt1 | contig 22883 bp, 18 predicted proteins | sample 1495511 | NCBI WGS metagenome assembly OBZK01 (sample SAMEA2580233, study PRJEB22360) | human gut metagenome | biome: human gut; feature: human-associated habitat; material: faeces | place: Denmark | collected 2008/2010
TCCACAACCCAAGAGCCGGGGCCTTTACTACATATATCTCCTCCCCATCCTCCATCTCCTGCCATCCATCCTCCATCTCCAAAACAGGATATCTGGCAAGGGCGTCCTTCACATCCATGAATTCATACCCTATCCGGCCTATCTCGGCCTGGGACACATATTCCGGATTTACGGCATAGGTAATGGTAAACCTGCCCTCAGAGGAGCTGTGTATCATATGGGCCGGCACCATGGCGGAGCCGGGAAATGCCCCATTTTCCATCAGTTCTATGGTATAGGGCGTCCCCTTATAGCCGTAACGGCGTATGAGACCGTCCACTTCCGGGTTCTCGCCAAACCCCTTGATTCCCGGCGCAATGACAAGTAATTCCCCGCCGTCCTCAATCATCATACGGGTGCGGTAAATGGCCTTGTTTCCCACCCAGGTGGTGGAAAACTCCTCCGGCTCCAGATAAGCCACCACCTTTTTTGCCCGGCGTTCCACCTGTGTGATGCAGCGTCTTTTTGCCAGCGCAGCCGCATGTTCATAGACCTGCCTGGACGCCCCGGTAAAGATGCCGTGAAGGGCGGTCCTTCCCTCCTGCTCCGATGCAACGGTCAGTATGTATGCCAGAGGCACATCCCGGAGAAAATGTTCCTCCCCGTAGTCAAACACCGCCCGCACCGGCGTGTCCGTATTTCCCATAATTGTCTCCAGATTACAGAGAGCGCCCAGCATATGTGTACCGTTAATCATGGGCCTTCCTCCCAGCCCCACCAGTATGTTCTTGGTGTAATTGGACATGCCGATGACCTCATGGGGAACCACCTGGCCGATGGACAGAATCAGGTCAAAACTTCCATCCACCACACAGCGGTTCACCTCCGCACCGATATCCGACGTGTACCTGCCCCCGGACACCCTGCCGCAATAGGCGCCCGGCACCGTGCCAACAGGGACTGTGTCCTTCCTCCAGTCATGGTACAGAAAAACCTCCTCCGGCACGTCCTCCCCGAAAAACCGGATTTGTTCCTCACGGCTCATGGCCCTGTGGGTCCCCACCGCAGGCATGATGCGCACCTTTGCATCCCTGCTCAGACGGTGATACAGATAGGATGTGATGACACCCCCGTAGGAATAACAGCGTGTGATATCCGGCGGCACTAAGAGGATACGCCCGGCCTTCGGAAGTCCCTCCAGCATACAATCCAGCACTGCCACCGCCTGATGCGAAGACAGCTCCCCTGACTCTGTCTGTGTGCTGAACTCAGCTATATTTTTCAACATGTATGATTCCCCCTGTTTCCTGTACAGTTTCCTGACTGCTTCCTGTACTGATTCATAAGTGATTCCATGAACTTGTGTTCCGGCCTACTTCTTATGCTTTTCCCTGCTGTATATGAGTACCAGCAGTACGATGATAACTCCCTGCATGATCTGACGCCCTGCCTCCGGAATATTGACAATGGTCAGAAAATCATCCAGTATGGTCATGATGATTGCCCCTGCTATGGTTCCTATATATCCGCCCTTTCCTCCGGTAATGGCGGTTCCGCCGATGATGACGGCCGCTATGGTCTTTGTATTGTAGCTGGTGCCCACATCCAGGAAGCTGGTACCCGTGTATCCCACCAGGAAGAAACCGGAGACAGCTGCTATGACCGCGGATATCAGATACACGGAAAATGTCACCCTTCCCGTGTGTATTCCCGAAAACCTGGCCGCCTGCTCGTTGGTGCCCACGGAATATATCTTCCTCCCGTAGGGAGTATTCCGCAGAAGAACAATGGTCACAGCCGCCATAACAGCCCATATGACCACAATGCCGGACAGAATGCCTATGAAGCTCTGTCCGCAGATGGCCTTCAGAAGGGGAGATGCATTGCCCTTGGGGGCGCCCTTTGTGTAAATCAGAAACACGCCCTGGATAACCGTGCCCACACCAAGCGTCATGATAAAGGGCGGTATCTTAAGCCAATGGATTCCCACTCCGTTGATAAATCCTACCATCATGCCCATGACAATGACTGCAAAAAGCGCAGCGGGCAGATTCTCATTTCGGCCCATCATGATCTGCGCCGCAATCACGTTGGCAAAGGTGATGGTATTGGCGATGGATAAATCAATTCCTCCTGTCAGTATGGTCAGGTTCTGGCCGATTGCGGCGATTCCCATAAAGGAGGCCAGCCTCAGGATTCCGGCCACATGGGTGGGCTTTAAATAACCCGGCGACATGAGCTGGGCCGCCAGCAATAATACCACCAGTATAACATAGACCATAACCTGGGAGCTGCCTGCATTTTTCTTAATAAACTGTAGATTGGAAGCCTGTCTGTTCTTTTCTTCTCCCACTTTCTTTCACCTTACCTTTCTATCCTTAATAATAAGTCCCCACAGGCCCTAATGCCTCTTATGCAGCGCGCTGAGCGACAGGGCTGCAATCAGTATCAGGCCCTGGCATATGAACTGGTAAAATGAAGAAACGCCAAACAGGTTCAGCATATTGTTGATGATGGAAATGATGAACACGCCTGCTATGGTACCCAGAGGGTCCCCCACCGCGCCTGTCATGGCAGTTCCGCCCACCACCGTGGCAGTGATGGCGTTCATGGCGTAATTTTTTCCTATGGTGGCGTCAGCCGAATTCATCTGGGCGCTTAAGAATATTCCGGCCACAGCGCACAGGAGCCCGGCCAGACAGTAGGCGCAGAATTTTATCTTTCCCACCCGTATGCCGGTGGAATAGGCTGCATTTTCACTGCCTCCAATGGCTCTCAGGGCCTTTCCGTAGGGAGTACTGTTGGCGAGACTTCTCACCAGACAGAGGATGAGGAGGAACAGGAGAAAGGGTACCGCACCAGAATACCCCCGTGTCAGGAACTTGGCAAACGCCTTGTGCACACTCCCTCCCGGATTCGGCATGAGCAGTAAAGCCATTCCGTCAAATACAGCTGTGGTTGCTATGGTTACAATGATGGGAGCCAGGCGCCCTTTTGTGACCAGGACACCGTTTACAGCCCCGCAGGCCAGGCCCACCGCTGCCGCTGCCCCCAGGGCAGGGACAAATCCCCAGGCAGAGTCCGGGTTCATGGACATGACGCAGACCACATTGCACAGAGCCACAATTCCTCCCAGGGACAAGTCAATTCCTCCCGTGAGAATGATCAGCGTCTGCCCCAGGGCAGCCATGAGCAGCGGAAAGGAGGAACGCAGAAGATTTTTGAAATTCCCCAGAGTAAAAAAGTCCTTATTAAATATGCTTACAAAAACCATGAGAGCTGCCAGAAACACGTATATGATAACCGTATGCCCGTGTTTATGCCAGAAATTTTTATTCATTCTGCCTTTCACCCTTCCTCACCTTCCTTCCTGTTCTTTCCCAGCCCCATGCCCAGCTGCATGATCCGTTCTTCTGTCAGTTCTGCCTTTTCCAGAATACCGGATATTCTGCCCTCGTACATGACAATCACCCGGCTGCTCATGCCGATTACCTCCAGCATATCGCTGGAGTTCATGACCACCGCCACACCCCGGGCCGCCAGGTCATGCATGATTTGGTAGAATTCCCGTTTGGCCTCCACATCAATGCCGCGTGTTGGCTCGTCAAAGAGAATAACCCTGGGCTCCGTGGCCAGCTCCTTGCCCAGAACCACCTTTTGCTGGTTTCCCCCTGACAGACTGGATACAGGCAGGTCCAGCCCTCCCATTTTGATGGAAAGCTTTGACGCCATGGACTCACTGAATGCCTGTTCCGCCTTTTTGTCTATGAAACATCCCTTCATGCGCTTTTTCATACTGGAAATGGACAGGTTGTGGCGGTTGGAAAGCTCCAGCATCAGCCCCTGGTTCTTCCGGTCGGAAGGCACCAGGGCAATTCCGTTTGCAATGGCCTGCCCCGCGTTCTTTATGCCCACCTGCTTTCCATTGACAATAATAGATCCCCCGGACAGGGGATAAAGACCGCTGACAGCGTTAAGCAGCTCTGTCTGTCCATGGCCCTGCAGTCCGGCCACCCCCAGTATCTCTCCTTTATGTACCTGGAAGCTGACCTGGTTCAGCTTATGGTCAGCGTCCGCCAGGTTCTTTACCTCAAATATAACCTGGCTGTCATCTACTTCGCATACAGGCGGCGGGAATACATGATTCAGGGAACGCCCCACCATCATACGTATTAAATCGTCCTCATTTATCTCGTTCATGTTCCTGGTTCCAATATAGCACCCGTCCTTGAATACGGTGATCCGGTCTCCCAGCTCAAACAGCTCCTCCAGGCGGTGGGAGATGAAAATGATAGTTTTGCCGTCCGCAATCAGATTGTGGATAATCTGATACAGCTGCTTTACCTCCTTCTTGGCCAATGCGGAAGTGGGCTCGTCCAGAATAATCAGTTCCGGGTCCCTGACCAGAATCTTAAGGATTTCCGCCATCTGCTGTTCCGCCACCGGCAGGCTGCTCACAGTGGCATCCGGGTCAATGTGGATTCCATAGCGGTCCATGACGGCCAGAATGCGCTTTTTGATTTCCTTTCGGTTGATTCTTCCCAGACAGGTAACCGGTTCCTGGTTTAAATATATATTTTCCCAGACCGTCATTTCCCCCACCAGGGTCAGCTCCTGGAACACCATAGCAATTCCCAGTTTCTGGGACTGCTCAGGATTCCGGATTACCACCTTTTTACCATGGAAATATATTTCCCCTTCATCTGCCTGATGGATTCCCGCCAGAATCTTAAGTATGGTACTCTTTCCGGCCCCGTTTTCCCCGGCCAGCACATGTACTTCCCCCTTGCTGCAGGAAAATTGTACCCGGTCCAGGGCCGTGATGCCGGCAAACCGTTTTGTTATATTGACCATTTTTAAAATCTCTTCAGCCACTGTTAACCTCCTTCTCTCTCCGGAACAGACATGGTCCTTATGTGCAAAACAGGCCGATATTCATCGGCCTGTCCATCATCCCCAAAGCGTGCTGACTACTTGTAAAGCTTCTGAAGTGTCGCGTCATCCAGCTCTGTAAGAACCCAGAAGCTGTCCGGCATATCCGAACGGTAATACTGGTCCACATTTTCTTCTGTAACAGTCTCAATATCCATGACCACGTTCCCAGGAATATCCTCGCCGTTTAAGGCTTTGACCACAACCCGCAGAGCCTCGGCGCTGGTATAGGTAGGATTGGACGGCGCTATGCAGGACAGCCCTTTATCCTTATTTTCAATCCATGCGCGGATAGCGCCGTTGTTTCCTTCGCTTGTCATGGGAACCAGATCCCGGCCGGCTGCTATAAATGCGTCGATTGCTCCCTGTGTCATGGCGCCGCCCTGTGACCACACTCCGTCGATTTCCGGATAAGCGGACAGCATGGATTCCATGGCAGCCTTGCCCTGTGCATAGTCCCAGGAAGCGTTGGCCGAACCCAGAATCTCGATGTCGGGATACTGTTTGAACACTTCCTCTGCACCACCCCAGCGCAGGGAATCTGTGGCTGTTCCCGCGATACCGTTCAGGACCACAATCTTGCCTTTTCCATCCAGCTTGTCCACCAGCCACTCTGCTCCGATACGGCCGAATTCCTTCTCGTCAATACCTACCGTAGCCACCTGTTCTTCTGTCTCCACCACGTTGTCAAAGGAAACCACCTTGATACCTGCTTCTGTAGCCTCTTCTACCACAGGCGCAAGGGCTGTGGGGGAAGCAGCCGTAATAACAATGGCATCCACCTTCTTTGTAATCAGATCCTGCATGTCGCTGATCTGCTTGTTGATATCCTCATTGGAATTGGTAATGTAGTACTCACTTACCACTCCATCTGCCTTCAGCTTCTCCGCCTCAGCCACAAATTCCTGCTCCATCTGGGCCCTCCATGAGTTTCCGATGGAATAGTTGCACAGGGCCACCACATATCCCTCACCGCCGGCTGTCTCAGAGGATGCCTGGGCCTCTGTGGTCTCTTCCGCTTCTTCTTTCTTTTCATCCTGGGATGGGGCGGCTGTTGTCTCTGCCGCCGCAGGGGCAGCCGTTGTCTCCGCTGCCTTTTGTGAACCGCAGGCGCACAGGCCCATTGCCATTACTGCTGCCAAACCTACTGTAAACATTTTTCTCATAACTCATCTTCTCCTTTTTTTAAATAGTAACAGTTATAGGTAATTTACCTCTGATTGTCGAAAAACAGCCTTCTGGCGTTATCCGCCATGATCATCTGCCGGTGGGATTCCGGTATATGACTGCAATGCTTCTCCACCAGGTTAATCAGCTGCCTCATGGTGCCATGGTTCAGCATGCCCGGATAATCCGAAGCCCACATCATCTTCTCCGGTCCCACATGGCGGTAGCATGCCTGGATGATTTCCGCGGAGGAAGGCCAGGGATATTCCTCGTCAAAATACACCGGTACGGTGGATGTGTCGATGAATACATTGGAACGGTTCTTTACCAAATCCAGTACTTCCCTGTAATTGGACTCAGGCATCCCTTTTTTAAAACATGCATCCGCCCCCATATGGCACAGAATGAAGCTGATATTGGGATACGCTGAGGCCAGGAAGCCCGCGTCCTCAATGTCCTCTGTGCGGAACATGTGGATGAATACCGGCTGATGGTATTGATTGCAGCAGTCCCACACAGGAGCCAGCCCGGAATCCGAAAGGCGGGTACCGGGAGCGCACTGGAAGGTGCTGTCCACTTCCACCTTAAAGCCAAACAGGATTCCCTGGTCGTAGATGGACGCCAGCTCCCTGGCCGCCTCCTGTCCTTTCATTATGTCAACCAATGCCACTCCCCTTAACCGGTCCGGATACCGTTTTACGCTGTCCGCAAAGTACCGGTTATGGTACCCGTAATAGGGATTAGGCATAAGAACCGCCTTTTCGATACCGCACCAGTCCATATAGGCGATGAGCATTTCCGCCGTGCTGCGGCTCTGTTCAAAGGAGGGAGGAAGAAACTGCACTTCCTCATTTCCTATGGCGACCCGCCCCAGGCCGGTGGAGACCATGGGCTGTCCCCTGGTAATTCCCGCCACCCGCTCATATATATGGGCGTGAATATCAATTACATTCATCTAACTCCCCCTACCTGTATCTTTGTGTATATTGCACTTTAACAGTACTGTTTTTCGGATGTCATTAGTATACTATGACCATATTTTTATGTACATATGATTTGATTGGAATATGTTTTGATTTCATTCTATCTTATTGACGCTCCCTGTAAATCGTGATTTAATGATAGCAACTGTTACATTCGGATGATATCTTTATCATAAGGAGGGATTTTATGTATCAGATTCTATCGTATCCCATAAAAGAGGGACAGCCTACCTGGCCCGGCAACCCTGCATTCAGCCTGGAGCCCCACTCCTCCATTGCCGGAGGCGACACAGCCAACACCTGCACCATCCATCTTTTTAACCATTACGGAACCCACCTGGACGGACCCATGCATTTTTACGGAAAGGGCATTCCCCTGGACCAGGTTCCCTTTGGGCATTTTTTCTTTCATAAGCCCCTGCTCCTGGATATTCCAAAGGAACCTGGCGCAAAGCTCATGCCCGAGGATCTGATTCCCCACCGGGAGGACGTAAAAGACGCTGATCTGCTTTTAATCCGCACCGGTTTCTCCAAATACCGCAGAGAAAAACCGGATGTCTATGAAAACAACGGTCCCGCTGTCAGCAGCCGGCTGGCCCGGTACCTTCAGGATAATATGAGCCATTTAAAGGCCCTGGCCCTGGATTTTGTGTCGCTGGCCTCTTACAGCGACACCAAGGATGGGGATCTGGCCCACCAGATCATGCTTGGCATGTACCACGACCGTTATATCTGCATTATCGAGGATGTTAACATGGAGGGACTTCCGTCCGGTTTTCTGAAAAACGCGGCTGCCGTTCCGCTGATAATAGAGGGCATTGACAGTTCCCCCGTCACCATGTGGGCGGAGTACTGATGCCTATGTCACGGTTCAAGCTGCTGTTTAGGAAACACTGGTGTCTTCTCATCATCTGCTCCCTGTGCGTCATCCTGGCCATTACCCTGTATGATACCTCCAACCAGGCCGTAAACTGGGAACCGGAACCGGCTGACAGCTCCAGCCTCCATGTGGGATTTTCCCAGATCGAGACAGACAACCCATGGAGAACAGCCCAGATCAACAGTTTCCGCGAGGCCCTGATTCCCAACGGAATGGACTTTATCTACCATGAACCGGATGACTATTCTGTACAGTGGCAGCTGGAGGATATACGCAGCCTGATTCGGGAGGGCGTGGACTATCTGGTCATTGTGCCCGCGGACCTGTCAGCCCTGACTCCGGTGCTCCAGGACGCCAAGGATGCGGGCATTCCCGTCATCCTCATCGATCAGTCGGCCGAGACCATTGACCAGAGCTACTATGTGTCTCTTATCTCCGCGGATTACCTGAAGGAAGGCCAGATTTGCGCCGGCCTGCTGGCGGATAAATTCGGGGATCAGCCCTGCAGGATCGTGGAAATCTACGGCACCGAGAGCTCACCCGGAGCCCAGGCGCGCTCAAAAGGATTCCATCAGGCCCTTATGAAGTATCCCAACATGGAAATCATTGATGTGGAATACGGGAATTTTGACCGGGTAACAGCCCAAAAGGCAATGGAAAACGCACTTATCAAGGCCGCCAACCGGGGACAGACCATAGACGCGGTCTTTGCCCACAGCGATGAAGACGGACTGGGGGCCCTCCAGGCCATCAAGGCAGCAGGGCTGCCGCCGGGTGAAATCGCCATTGTGTCCATCAACGGCATCCAGGACGTGTGCAAGGCCATCATTGCCGGAGAATATCTGGGCACGGTGGAGAGCAATCCCCGCTGGGGATTTATCGCGGCTTTCCTGATACAGCAGATGGAACGGGACTGCAAGCCATTCCCCATGGTAATGATTCCTTATCAGATTATTACTGCTGAAAATGCGGCCGAGTATGCGCTCACCGCCTATTAATACAGGAAAGGAAACGGGATTCATGAAAAAGTTCTTTCGACAGCTTTCATTCCGCAGGAAACTGCTGATTTCCTTTGTGACGCTATCCTGTATCCCTGTGCTCCTGGTGGGAATTGCCGCCTACCATCTCTATACCAATTTCATCATCAACATGACCGAAAAATCCTCCATCGAGACCATTGACCTTGTCTGCGATGACATTGACAGCCTGCTCAATGACGCCTGGACCCTCTGCGACATGCTGACCGGCGATATCAAGATACAGAAATACCTGCGCATGGACTTTGACTCCATCCGGGACCAGTATTCCAACGACCTGGCCGGCAGCATGGAGCTGGCCTCTATCTCCACCTACCGCAAGGATATCTTCGGAGTATATGTGTTCGGCCAGAACGGCGGGCGCCACCAAACCAACTACTACTCATTCAAATCAGAGGACCAGAGGGAGACGACCTGGTATAAGACCATTGCGGGCAGCAGGGAAACCACCTGGTTTCCTTCCCATGAGGGCAGCTTCATTGTCCGCAGCTCTATCAGCGATAACTTCATTACGGTGGGACAGCCGGTGATGGATAAGGCTTCGGGTATGGTCAACGGCATTGTGGCAGCCGACATCAAGGAGGATGTTATCACCCAGAGAATCAAGCACAGTCTCAGCAACGGGGTCATCTGCATCATTGATCAGGAGGGAAGCATCCTGTTCCGCTCCAATGCAGGCAATGATCTCCACTATCCCATCGACATTTCCCCCAGCCTGGTATCCCATATTCTGGAATCCACAGGCACTGCCGTGGGAAAATCCATGGTAGTGCCTGACAGCGGGTACCTGGTGGTAAGCCGTACCCTGATGAATTCCAATTGGAGGATTGCCGGCATCATAGACCGGGGCTTTCTGACCCAGAGCAGTAAGGACATCACCCATATTGTCATGCTGGTCCTGCTGATTATCGCATTCTCCTCCCTGTATGTGGCCATGCTTATATCCCAGTCCGTATACAAACCGGTACAGATTCTTTACCGCATGATGGAGGAGGTGGAAAATGGGGATTTCTCGGTCCGGTACACGTACCACTCCTCCGATGAGTTCGGGCGGCTGGGCAAGAATTTCAACCAGATGCTGGAGCGGATCCAAAAGCTTATCAGCCAGATCTATGAGGAGCAGAAAAAGCTTAAAAACTCGGAGCTGAAGGCCCTCCAGGCCCAGATACAGCCCCATTTTCTGTATAATTCCCTGGATTCCGTCATGTGGCTTTTGAGAATGGACAAGAATCGGGACGCGGAGAAAATGCTCAATGAGCTGTCCACACTGTTTAAGATTTCGCTCAGCAAGGGGAATGAAATCATCACCATCGAGGAGGAGCTGCGGCACATAAGCAGCTACCTGTTTATCACCAACATGATTTACAGCAAGAAATTTGAATACGCCATTGAATGCGACCCTGTGCTGTATTCCTACCGGACCCTTAAGCTGCTGTTGCAGCCCCTGGCTGAAAATGCCATTGCTCACGCAATACCCATGCCTGGGCAGAAGGTCTTTATACAGGTGCGCATTTATGAGGAGGAGGACAGCCTTGTACTGTCCGTGCAGGACATCAGCCGGGGAATCGACCAGGAAACCCTTGAAAAACTGCAGCAGCAGCTGGGAACAGCCGTCCACCCGGACCGCAGGGATTCCGGGTATGGACTCTACAATGTCAATGAGCGCATCCATATCCTCTTTGGAAGCAGCTACGGTCTGACCGTCACGTCAGAGCCGGATTTTGGCACCGAAGTAACCGTAAGGATTCCCAAACTGAAAGGAGATGATATTTTTGTTCCAGGCAATGCTTTGTGATGACAATGAAATCATACTGGAAGGGTTATCCCGGCAGATTGACTGGGAGGGACTGGGCATCTGCCTTTCCGGCACTGCTGCCGACGGACAGGATGCCTGGAACCAGATGAAGGATAATCCGCCCGACATCCTTATCACCGACATCCGTATGCCTTATATCGACGGGCTGGAACTCTCCAGGCTGGCAAAGGACTTAAATCCAAACATCGTGCTTCTCATCATCAGCGCGTATGATGACTTTGAATATGCCAGGACAGCCATGCATCTGCGGGCCCTGGATTATATACTGAAACCCATTGATCTGGATGCCATGAACCGCATACTGACGAATGCGGTTTCCCACTGCCGGCAGTTCCACCACGACAAGCGTCTGATGGCCACACAGCTGCTGCGCAACATGGCGGTCCAGGAGGCGGCCGGCCCCGAGGGCATTGTCTTAAACGAGCTGGACCTTGAACCTGATTCATGGTGCTGCTTCCTGCAGGTGGAGCTGGACGATCACAGCTTAAGCAAGCTGTCCGACGACATCCGTTATGCGTCAGAGCGCAGGTTTTCGGCCCTGAGCCAGATTCTGTTTGGTGACAGCTCTTATCTGCTGGAATCCCATCAGTACAGCTACAGCGTCTGCCTCACCTCCCGCTCCAGGATGGAACTGACCGCCCGGCGGAAAATTCTGGTGGACACGATACGCAGGCAGTTCCCCCATGAGGGAAGCTACTGCGATGTCAGCATTGCCTCGGGCAGCATTGTCCAGGGCATCCGCCTGCTCCACAAAAGTGTACAGACCTGCCATGAAGCAGGCAAACTCCATTTCATCAAGGGTTCCAATGCGGATATCTTTTACGAGGAGGTGGAGTCTTATATCTACAATGAGCCGGAGGACAGCCAGGGATATCCCATACCGGACACCAGGCTTATTACTTTTATTAAAGAACAAAATAAGGAAGGGATTACAGGAGAGCTGGAGCAATTAAAAACATGGCTCTATCAGAAGGGAAGTGAGAGCTATCTGTATATGACCTTTTCCCTGGGAAGCTTCTATACCCATCTGATGAAGGAATTAGGGGAATCAGGAATCAACCTTCAGGATATATTTCAGAATCCCATCGAAGAATTCAAAAAAGTGGCAGCCGGCGGCACACTGGAGTCCAGCATCGAAAACCTGAAGCAGAACCTGTTCAAAATATGCGACAGCATACGCATCAACAAAAGCCGTTACGGAAAACTCATAGACCAGGCCATCCTGTACATCCAGAACCACTATATGTCCTCCTCCTTTTCCATTGATGAGGTAGCGGGGGCCGTATGCTTAAGCACCTCCTATTTCAGCACTGTATTTAAGAGCGAGACAGGAATTACATTTACGGATTATCTGATTAAGGTAAGGATGGAAAAAGCCAGGGGACTGCTTGAGAATACCAACATGAAAATGTATGAAATCTCATCCAGGGCAGGATATGAAAATGCGGCCTATTTCAGCGCCGCATTCAAACGATATTATGGAAAATCCCCCTCTGAGTTCCAGAACCGGAAGTAGGGGAGGCAGACAAAAGGAAAGACCGGCCGGCGGCTGGCAGGAACGCATAAAGGAGGCAAGTGCTGCATGGCGAAGGGAACGGATTAAAAAAACCTACGCCTCCCTGCCCGGACATTCCTCCCGCAGAAAGCATTCACAGCATTTCGGGCGCCTGGCAATGCAGATGGTACGGCCCAGGGTAATGATATGTATGTTCCACAGAATCCAATGGTCCTTTGGCAGCACCTTCATCAGATCATACTCTATCTTCTCCGGCTCCTCCTCTTTTGTAAGGCCCAGCTTCCCGGAAATACGCTTTACATGGGTATCCACCACAATACTGGGTTCATTGTATATGTTCCCACGTATAACATTGGCTGTCTTACGTCCCACGCCTGCAAGGGAGGTCAGCTCCTCTATGGTTCTTGGCACCTCTCCTCCAAAGCGTTCCACCAGGTCCCGGCAGCAGGCAATGATATTCTTAGCTTTCATGTGATAAAACCCAATGGAGTGGATATCCTGTTCCAATTCCTTTAAATCCGCCGCGGCAAACTTCTCCAGGGTATCATATTTCTGGAATAAATCAGCTGTGACAATATTCACCCTGGCGTCCGTACACTGGGCGCTCATGATGACTGCAATCAGCAGCTGCCAGGGTGTCTCGTGATTCAGGTAACAGCGGTACTCCGTACCGTATTCCCGGTCCAATACATCCAGGATACGGGCAATACGGGCGGCCAGTTCTGCTTTTGTCTCCCTGACATCTTTCGGCCTTCCCTGAGTTTTTGTGCCGCCGCCAGCTTTTCTCCCTCTGCCGGCCTTCGTATCCCTGTCACTTTTTATCCCTCTGCCAGTTTTTCTGTCAGTCTCAGGTTCATTCAAAATGGTTTTCTGCAGCATATATCCAGTCCTTTCATCACAACGTTTTTGTTGCATTTACAACATTCTAAAGTTTATCACCCAACTCTGACCGCCCTTGCATTATACGTCAGCGGGTCCCTGTGCCTGTAATCAAACAGCACCAGGGTTCCGTCTCCCATGGCTTCAATATGGGCCATCTTACTCATCTGCCTGGAATCGTACCCTTCATAATCCATAAGGTAATGGGGGGATTCCTCCTCTCTCTGAAAAAACTGCCGGACAGCCTGTTTATAAGGGCTTTGGTCCCGGGCAAAGGATGGGCGGCTTTTTACATTTTCCCTGAGATATAAATCATACATGAGAAGGTCCCTGAACCTTTCCATAACAGAGGCATCCAACCCTGCATCCCTACGTCTGGCTATGATACTGTACAGTATCTCATATCTGGCTATACGGCTGTGGCTGATGCCGGTGAGATTGTTTTCACGGTAATATGCAGCCATATCCAGAAACATTTCATAGGGCGAACCGTATTCTGCCGCAAGCCCGGACAGAGTATGGACAAACTGCCTGCTGTTATAATACACCTCCGTCATATCCTCCACGCCCTTTAGTTCCAGGATGTCCCTGTAGGACAGCCACCGGGTGGACAGGACCTCATAGGGCGGCCGGGATGAATAGCAGAGGCCGTAGGTTGATGCCATTTCTTCCATATAAGAGCCCTTCAGCACTTTGAGGAAGCCCAGCTGAAGCTGCTCCGGCTCCATGGAATATACCTGGTTGAACGAATGGCGGAAAGATTCCATATTCTCATTGGGCAGACCTGCGATCAGGTCCAGATGCTGGTGAACATTATGTGCCTGATTGATTGTGCCGGTGATACGGCGTATCTCGTCTATATCTGTCTTGCGGCGTATGGCCTTAAGCGTGTCCGGATTAGTGGACTGGACGCCAATCTCCAGCTGGACCAGTCCAGGACGCATCTGGCCCAAAAGCGCAATCTCCTCCTGGTCCAGCAAGTCGGCGGCAATCTCAAAGTGAAAATTGGTGACTCCGTTGTCATGACTCTGGATAAACCGCCATATGGCCATGGCATGTTTTTTATTGCAGTTAAAGGTCCTGTCCACAAATTTTACCTGAGGCACTCCGGCCTCCAGGAAATAAGCCAGCTCATCAAGGACCAGTTCCAAGCTTCTGAACCGTACGCTCTTATCAATAGAGGACAGGCAGTAGCTGCACGAAAAGGGGCAGCCCCGGCTGCTCTCGTAATAAATGATGCGGTGCTCCAAATCCTTTATATCCATATGCTTATATGGAAATGGTATCCGGCTCATATCCATGGCCCGGCGTACACCGGTATCTGCCAACGAACCATCGGGGAGACGAAAGACAAGTCCGGGTATATTTTCCAGACAAGCCTGTCCGTCCGGCAGGATTTTTCCACTGTCTGTCCCTTTTTCACACAACTTATCCACATAATATCCGGCCAGCTGTGCAAATGTTTCCTCTCCCTCTCCCTTCATGACGCCTGTTGCCTCTGGCAGCTCCCCAAGCACTTTAGCTGCATCAAAGGACACCTCCGGTCCTCCCAGCCATATGGGCACATCCGGCAGTATTTTCCCTAAATCCGCGATTTGATATCTGATATATTCTATATTCCAGATATAACAGGAAAAGGCAATCACATCCGGTTCTCTTCTGAATATATCCTGAAGAATCTGGTCCAGCTGGTGGTTGATTGTATACTCGGCCAGCTCAATACACGGCTTCACAGGTTCCATGGCTCCGGTCTTGGTTCCACGGTTTTTTGCCCGGGCATTCCTGCCGCCTGCTTCCCCCAGCCCCAATACCTGGTCTGCGTAGGCCTTTAGGCTGTAAATTCCCAGATTGGAATGTATATATTTCGCGTTGACAGCCGTCAGCAGTATCTTCATGGGACTATACCTCTAGCTCGATTTTATGGCCGGTGGACTGGTACTGGTAGTAACGTACTCCCGCAGCATTCAGCATACGCTTGGACGCCATTACCGCCGGTGTGTCCGCATATTTGTCTTCTCTGTATACAATGGTCTTAATTCCTGACTGTATAATGGCCTTGGCGCACTCATTACAGGGGAACAGGGTCACATAGAGCTTGCTTCCCTCCAGGCTTCCCCCTCTGTAATTAAGAATAGCATTTAACTCGCTGTGTGTGGAGTAGAAATATTTGGAATTGTAGGGGTCCTCCTTCTCATTTTCCTTGCCCCAGGGGAATTCGTCATCCGAACACCCTTTGGGGAAACCATTATATCCCATGGACAGAATCTTATTGTCCTGGCTGACAATACACGCACCCACCTGGGTACTTGGGTCCTTGGAACGTCTTCCCGACAACAGGGCCACCCCCATGAAATATTCGTCCCATGTTATATAATCCACACGTTTTCCGGTCATTCTTTTTCCTCCTTTATCCTTTCCGCAGCCGCCTGGCTGTCTCTGTACGCACGCAGCCTGCCCCCGCAGTGCCCAATAAATACAGCTCCTGTCTGGACATTCAGGAACGGCTGCGTAGCTGCTTCTGGTATCGTTGCTGGTATTTCATAGTTTCCTCTGTCTGTGAATGGATTATAACATTCCGGGCTTATTTAATCAATAAAGTTGCATAAATCTTGGGAACGCCTAGGGAATACCCCTGGGAATAACCGGTGAATAACCGTTTTTCCGGTCCTTGCCTTTTTCCGGGATAAATGCTATATTATAACAACCAGACGATAGCGGAATATAAGTAACTATCGCTCATTATTCTATATCTTTAGCAATATCTCAAATTATCTGAATCGAACGATTCATCTCATTATTCTGCCCCTTATGTATCGGGCAATCATTTCCACTTTTATATCACACCAATTATTTATCAAAAGGCAGAAGGGCTATTGTCTGGTTTATCGGAAAACGCTATAATGGGGATAGGTTCTTATATGGCTTGCCGGGACAGGAGGCTGTATGAAAGCAGAATATCTGCGTGAACAGGAATCAGAATCTGCAGGGGCCAGCGGGTTCAGCCAGCTGGAGGACAAGGTAATGAAGACAGCGGCACAGTTTTTTGGGAAGGATTTGCTTCCCTATGTGGGTATCAAGGGCCGGATTGCCTGCGTGGCACCTACAGAGCATGTCCATCTGGAGATGCGCAGGCTGGAAGAAGACTTTAATTTTATCATGAAGGACGGGTCGTGGAGACATCTGGAATTTGAGAGCGACAGTATTCAGGAGAAGGACTTAAGACGGTTCCGGGAATATGAGGCTTACATAGGGCTTACATATGATGTTCCGGTCACGACAACTGTAATATGTACATCCCGGGTAAAAATCCTGAAAAAGGAGCTGGTCAACGGAATGAACGTATACAGAGTAGAGGTGGTTCGGCTAAAGGACAGAAGTGCGGACAAGGTCTTTGAAAAGCTGAGGCGGAAAATCAGCCGGGGCAAGACACTGGGGCGCCATGATGTATTTCCCCTGCTTCTGACCCCTCTGATGTCGGGAAAGATGGAGATGAGCCAGAGGATTTACCAGGGCATGGAGTTTCTTCAGTGTAAGGAACTCAAAGCAGGGGATGAGGATCGAAAAAGAATGCAGTCAGTACTGTATGCGCTGGCAGTAAAATTTTTGGACAGAGATGAATTAGCGATGATAAAGGAGAGGATTGGAATGACTGTTTTAGGCAAAATGCTGTTTGAGGATGGTGTGGAGAAGGGGATTGAAAAAGGAGTCCAGCAGGGACTGGGGCGCGCAAATGCACTGAATGTGAAGCTGGCAGATGCAGGAAGGGCGGACGACATTATCCGGGCAGCATCGGATAGGACTTATCAGGAACAATTGTTTAAGGAGTTCGGAATTTAGTAGTAAACACTTTATTTTGTGAAAACACCCGTCGGCCCAAGGAGCTTTTTAAGGGGTATATTGGCCTTTACTGTGCAGGGTAGATTTTCGTCATAGAAAAACCACCCTCTCAACTGCCAGGTATCAGGGTGGTTTTCCTATATAGCTGCTTACATCAACAATAACAGACTTTTCTTTGTGTTTTCATCCGCCCCAGCTTTACCATCATCTATTTTCAGGCACTGATTTAGTCACAATCACATCCGTGTCATACCCCATGAGACGCGGTATGACAACAGTTCCCGCTTTCACAGGAGCGGTCAGGGTATACTTTTTTATCTCACTCACTGCATCGAAAATCCGGTCCCGGGGTATGGGGTTTGTCAGCCTCACGCTGGCCAGGGGAAGTATGCCGCCCTTTACCAATACAGATGTGGCAATATTCCTCTGGGGGTCCGTCAATTCCTGCTCTACATACGCCCTCCCCTTTGGGCAAGCGGCGCCCTCCACAGAGCAAATCCGTCTGCTTCCGTCTTCCCTCTCTTCAATCTGCGCCCTTATATCGCATCCGTTGGGACAGATGATACATGTATATTCTCTCAACATTCAGCGCTCACCTCCAGCCGGCCCATGGACACCAGTTTATCCGCCTTAACCGTAAGTTCAATCATTTCGGCCGGTATCGCTTTCTTCATTTTCTTTGATGCCACCAACACGCCGTCCTGCCTTACTTCAATGCGGCATTCCTTCAAGGGACTATTTACCCTCAGGGACAGCTTAAAATCCCTGGTGCCGCTCACTCTCTGGGGAACGGTATGGTTAATATGGCTGTCCGTTCCTATTTCTATGGGACAGGGGGCCAGACATCCATTCTGCACAAATTCCGCAGCTGAATCCGCCAGGCTCTCTGCTTCCATGGAAACAAAGTCCACTAAATCATGGACATGGAGCACATTTCCCGCAGCAAAAATTCCCGCCACATCTGTCTGAAAATGTTCATCCACCACAGCGCCTTTTGTCCTGTCATCCAGGGTCACGCCAGCGTCCAGTGAAAGTTCATTTTCAGGAATCAGGCCTACGGAAAGTATCAGGGTATCACACTTGTATTCCTTTTCAGTTCCCGGAACAGGTCTTAAGTGTTCATCCACACGGGACACCGTGACGCCTGTCAGGCGGTTGTCCCCGTGGACAGCCGTTACCGTATGGCTCAGGTACAGCGGTATGCCGTAATCATTCAGGCACTGCTCCACATTGCGGGGCAGGCCGCTTGGATATGGCTGGATCTCAAACACGGCCTGGACATGAGCGCCTTCCAGCGTAAGCCTGCGGGCCATAATCATGCCGATGTCCCCGGAGCCCAGGATGACCGCTTCCTTTGCAGGCATTACATTGTAGAGGTTAATATAAGCCTGGGCAACCCCTGCCGTAAACACACCGGCCGGGCGCTCACCGGGGATTCCCAAAGCGCCTCTGGTACGCTCCCTGCATCCCATGGTAAGGATCACGGACTTGGCCCTCCATACCTTAAGCCCCCGGCGTGTTGCACTGTCCTGTCCTCTGCCACCTCCAGAACGGTTGCGTCCGTGATGTAAGGAATCCCTAATTCCTCCACCTCATCTATAAATCTCTGTGCATATTCCGGCCCGCTTAATGTGGTTTTAAAACGGGTCAGTCCAAAACCGTCATGAATGCACTGTCTGAGTATTCCTCCCAGCTGTTTTTCCCGTTCCACAATCAATATCTTATGGATTCCTTTCCTGTATAACCGGACAGCCGCAGCCAGTCCCGCCGGTCCGCCGCCCACAATGAGTACGTCTATCTCCATTTCCTACGCCTCCTCCCGCACTCTGCCGAAAAACATCTGTGAATCTTTTCTGGCATACCTGACTTCTGTTACCTTTTTTCCCAATTCATCTTCTATCATCTGCGCAATCCGCATCTGGCAGTATCCTCCCTGGCACCGCCCCATCATGGAGCGGGTCCTGTATTTGACGCCTGCCATGGTGTCAACTCCCAATGGATTATGGATGGCTGCCAGGATTTCCGCCCTGGTTACCTTTTCGCACCGGCAAATGACCTGGCCGTAATCAGGATTCTGCCGTATCATCTCCTCCTGCTCTTCTTTTGTCATCTCCGCAAAATGAGGAATCCCTTTTCTCACAGGATTAAACCCCGGATTCGGCGTAAGTTTCTCCCTCTCTTCCATAAGACTGATTGCATAACGGGCAATGGGTACTGCCGCTGTAAGCCCGGGGGACTCGATGCCCACCAGATTAATGGCACGGGGCGCAATGTCATCCCTTATCTCTATCTTAAAATCCTGTATAACCCCGTCCTCATCCACCCATTTAGGCAGAATACCGGAATAGTTACGGATATAATCCTTTTTATGGATACATGGCCACAGGTCCGAAGCACTCTTAGCCAGATAATCCATATTTTCCTGAGGCACGCCATAGTATGTAAAATCTGTTACCATCTCTGCGTTGGGACCAATAATGACATTTCCGTCAGTAGTGTTGGTCACGTGGATTCCCATGTAAGTATTGCTGGGAACCGGATATACAGGCATGGGAAGAAGATGTCCTGTGCGCTTGTCCAGAATAATGTAATCTCCCTTGGAACCAATCACCTTATAGCCGCAGATGCCCAGCATATCGGAAATGTTGCCGCAGCCCAGTCCGGCGCTGTTCACAACCCACCGGGTGTGGAATTCACCTTTTGGCGTCGTAAGTATATAATTTCCTTCGCTGTCCCGCCGTATTCCTGTCACTTCATGGTCAAAATAATACGCTGCTCCGTTGGCATGTGCATTCTCAGCCAGGGCTATGGTATAATTAAAAGGATCCACAATTCCGCTGTTAGCCGAAAACATGGCAAATTCCCCTACCACAGCCGGAACCAGCTGATGGAGCCGTTCTTTGCCAATTAGCTCCAGGCCTGCTGCCCCATTTTCCTCCCCCTGCCGGATGGTCCGTTTCAGTGTTTCCATATCCTCCGCCGTATTGCCTACCAGCACCTTACCGCAGCGGATGAACTTAAAATCCAGCTCCTCTGCCAGTTGTCCCATGAATTGATTGCCTTCCACACAGAGCCTGGCCTTCAGCGAACCTGTGTCATAAGCAAACCCGCCATGGACCACACCGGAATTCCGGCCGCTGGTCTCATAGCAAACATCCAGGTTCTTTTCCAATACGCCTATTTTCAGACGGTATCTGGACATTTCCCTGGCAATGGCGCTGCCCACCACACCGCCGCCAATAATGATTACATCATACAGTTGTTTCATGCCGCTTTCCTCCTAAAGGATAATTGCAAAATTCATCCTATGAATATATTTTATTTTTACCATATTTATTAGGTATAGTCAAGATAAAATCGAATAAAATGAAACTATTTATAGGATGAATATTTCTTATTTTCATTTCACCACAAAAGTTACCCTTATCTGAAAACATCTGCAAACAGGTGCAAAAAGTGTGTCCCAAAATGAAAATAGATGAAACGGTACCCTCTTTTCTGTTTTTTGCGCAGAAAAGGAGCTGCTGCTTCAGTAGATTATTATTTATCTACTTTCGCAACAACTCCTTTATTGTGAGCTATTACTGTTCTTTAGCCCTCATCCCCTTCATCCCCTGCTTCCCATCCCGCATCTCACCTTTATAACGGTTGTCATTATACATCAGGTGGAAATACATAGCCTGCTGCGCCTCCACAGGCTTCCTGTCCCGGATAGCCTCAAATATCCTGCGATGGGATTTAAGCGTCTGTTCATACTCTGTTTCCTGGACAGCGCCAGCAAACACACGGACGCCGTCTGTGATTACCGGTACCAGGTTAGTCATGACCAGATTATGGGAACAATTTGCAATCTGGGCGTGAAACTGCGAATCCTTGTCAGCATAGTCCTCCCTTAGTATCATCTGTTCCTCCAGGCCCAGAAGTATGTTCTCCAGCTGGCGGATATCCTCCCCGGTGGCATTCTGGGCTGCCAGAGCCGCAATAGGCGGTTCCAGCATCACACGCACCTGAATCAGGTCCTCTGTCAGTTTTCTTCGGTCCTCTATCATGGCAAACCCCAGAGGATCATCGGACACACCGTTTTTGTCTGAAATAAAGGTGCCTGAGCCCTGGCGTATGGTGACAATATTTCTGGACATGAGAATTCTAAGAGCTTCCCGCACCGTGTTGCGGCCAACCCCCAGAAGTTCCACCAGCTCAGCTTCCGTGGGAAGCTTATCTCCGGCCGTATAGCCGTCCCTTTGTATCATCTCCAAAAGCTTCTGGGATGCAATCTCCCCTAAGGTCTGTTTTTCCATGTTTCCTCCTGCCTGATGCATTATACCTTTACAATCTTATATCCAGCCGCCTTGGACAGCCGGTTCATAATAGCCTGTCCCAGGTGGTCCTTGGGAAAGCTCTCCGAAAATATGTAGTCCACTCCCAAATCATCAAACTCCCTGAGCAGAGCGTAAAGATTATGAGCCACGGATGCCTGGCTTTTTCTTGCGCCTATACTTCGTACCTCGCCGTCTGTATAGCAGCCCCTGGACTCGTCCGTACAGATAACTCCCACCTTATAGCCGGCCTCAATCTTCTCCCTGGAGAGCTCCCGCACCTTGCGAATCATGGCCTGGAGCTGTGTCTCATCCAATCCGGTTTCCGGGGCCGCCCCTGTGTTCCGGTCTGCTCCAGTCCCCGGCTCCACCAGTGTAAGGTCCGCCTTTGGGGCATAGTGCTTATACTTCATTCCCGGCGCCTTTGGCCTGACATCCGCAGATAGAGGGCCCAGGATAGCCGGGTCCACGCTTACCTCCCCCAGCACCTCCTCAAGCATTTCCATGGTGATGGCTCCCGGCCTCAGGACAGCCGGCACTGCGGATGAAACATCCACTATGGTGGACTCCACTCCGATTCCCACAGGTCCCCCGTCTATAATCATGTCTATTCTGCCGTTCATATCCTGCCACACGTGGTCGGCTGTAGTGGGGCTTGGCCGTCCTGATGTATTGGCGCTGGGCGCAGCCACAGGCACCCCGGCCAGGGCAATGAGCCTGTTTGCCACCGGGTCGTCCGGCATACGGATTGCCACGGTATCCAGACCGCCGGTTGTGCCGTAGGGAACCTTTTCACTCTTGGGAAATATCATGGTCAGGGGACCTGGCCAGAAAGCCTCCATCAGCTTCCTGCCAGCCTCCGGTATCTCCTTTACAAGAGGCGCCACCTCCTCCACGCAGGATACATGGGCAATCAGAGGATTATCAGAGGGCCTCCCTTTTGCGGCATAAATTTTTCTTGCCGCGTCCTCGTCCAGCGCATTGCCGCCCAGACCGTACACGGTTTCCGTGGGAAATGCCACCAGGCCCCCTGAACGCAGTATGCCGGCTGCCTCTTTCAGTTCCTCATCCTTTATATGATTTCTTTCTTCTATGACAATTCTTTTTGTTTCCATGATTCATACCTCGATTGTTAAATACCGTTTGCTCTATGTCCAGTCTATTTTAGCACCCGCCACAGCCAATGTAAAGCCGGGAAATCCGGCCTATCCTGCACCTGTCACTTGAAGATTACGGACATTTCGTGTAAACTTAAGTCATCACAAATGATTGGAGGCTTTACCAATGAGCAACATTAACAGCGTAATGAAAGAATTCAGGGCATTTATCCTCAAAGGAAACATCATCGACATGGCCGTGGGCGTCATTATCGGCGGCGCTTTCAGCAAGATTGTGACTTCCCTTGTCAATGACATACTGATGCCCATACTGGGTGCCCTGACCGGAGGCGCAAGCTTCAACACACTTAAATATGTCATCCATCCCGCATCCACTATAAACGGGGTAGAAGTAGAAGAAGCCGCCATACTTTATGGCAGGTT
>OBZK01000606.1_pt1 | contig 22647 bp, 36 predicted proteins | sample 1495511 | NCBI WGS metagenome assembly OBZK01 (sample SAMEA2580233, study PRJEB22360) | human gut metagenome | biome: human gut; feature: human-associated habitat; material: faeces | place: Denmark | collected 2008/2010
TATATGCACTGAGCTTTAAAAATGGAACATTAAAATATGAAAAACATACTTTAATATAGGGCAATTATATAATATAAGGGGGAATTGTCTTGAATAACTTACTATTTTTGATTGGAGTGATTGCATTGAGTAATGGTAATATCTCTATATTTGATGATAAAAATAAATCAAAAGGAAATAATAGAGTTAGAAAAAACAAAAAAAATGCAAATGATAAACTTTCACAGTCTACACATGGCAATTTAAGGTTTGATGCAAATGATATAAAAAGAGGTTTAAGGCTCATGGATTTAAGTGAAGAAGATTTAGAAATGGGAATGGAAATAATAACAAGAACTAAAAAATACATGTCAAGAGATGAAAGAAAAATACTAATAAAAATAGAAAGTGTTTTAGATTTAGTTAGAGGAATAAAAAAATTAAATAATATAGATATGGTAGATACAGAAGATGAAACGGATTTTTTCAGAAAAATGGATAGTGATGATAAAAAGAATATGATGATAAAGGAAATTATAGATGTATTCCCAGAAAAAAGAAAAAATTCAGTTGAAAAAGCTATAGGAATGAAAAAGAAGATAGATTTATTTGCAGAATTATTTTTACCAGATGACTTTGGTGAAGGTGGATTTAGTTTGAGCTCTTTGGCAAATATAAACAATCTTGGTAGTATGAATAATCTCAAATTGTTAGGAAGTCTTTTAAGAGGTGATGATAGTAATAATGATGATGAAGACAATAATGATGAGTTAAATTATGAAGACGAAGAATTAGATTGTGAAGACAAAGAATTGGATGATGATGAGTTAACAGATGAAGGTGAAATGGAGGATAATGAAGATGAATTAGTAGAAGATAAGAACACAGGCTATGAAAATATAGAAAATGATGAAGATATAGTATACGATGAGGAACTATACAACATTAATGAGCAAGAATCCGAATACAATTATAATGAAAAAAATACTAAAACTAGAGCTAAGAAAAAACGATAATTAACTAAATACATAAAGAAAAAAGGAAGAAAAAGTAATGATAGAATAAGATTATCTCAATTACTATATAAAACCACTTTAAAAAATTCAAAATTTATTATATAATAATAATATGAAATCCTGAAACATACGATAAGGCTTTTTTAAATTCAACCTACAAATGAAATACGGGAGACCGTGTCTGGTAAATTATAACATGCCTAGTTAGTTTGGACGTTAAAGGTTACTGGCAAGTCACCCACCTGGGAGTGCCTAGGGTGTGAATTTACTTAGCCACCGGTGTTTCGGGACAAAAAAAGTGCTACTATTTCAAATAGTAGTACTTTTTTTATTAATATGCATTTTTCTACTAAATACGCCTAATTATTGATAAATTCAAAAAGCAAGTAACAATTAAGATTATAAAAGCATAGTATTAATTAGGCTTCAAAAAGCCAAAGACTTAATAAGAATCGCTTACAGGGAGGGCAATGAAAAATGCAAGATTATAAAAAAAATAAAAGAAGAATGATGAATCAGCCAATGTCTACAATGAATGAAGAAGAAGTGTATACAGATGAAATAAATTCAGAAGACATGAGAGGTTTTAAAAAATCACACCATCATAATGGATGTAATACTGATAATAAGTGTGAGTGCCATGATGATTGCAATCCATGCAACCCATGTAATCCATGTAAACCTAACCCATGCAATCCATGCAAACCTAATCCATGTGATGACAATTGTGGATGCCATGACAATTGTAAATGTGATTGTGAACCATGTGAAATGGATTCAGATGAATGTTTTGAAAACAAATGTGGACCAGAATGCTGTAATCCTATATCTCCAAGAAACTTCTCTGTATCAAATGCAGTGCCATTTGCAATAGAGGCTAATAGAATATTTGATACTATGCAATTCCAAACATTTACAGATGCAACAGGACCAAATGGAGAGCCATTAACTTTTGAAACAGAAGTAGTAGAAGTATTTGGTTCAGTTCCAAGTGCAGGTCAAGCAAGTGTAACTATAGAAAAAATATGCTTAAGTAATGATGGAATCGTTATAGACACAGGAATGACAACTTTAGAAGATTTCGATTTAGACCCATTAGGAGATATAGTAGGAAGAAACTGTGAAACAACTTTTGAATTTGCAGTTTGTGGAGAAAGAAACTCTGAGTGCTGTAGACAAGGAAAAGGCAAATCAGTAGCTTATAAACAAAGAGGATTAACTGTAGCAGTTCGTAATTTAGTACTAGAGCTAAGAGGTAGATGTGGATGTACAGAGTTCGTTGCATTAGCTTTCCCAGCAGTTAGAGCAGGAGGTGGATGTAAGAGAAGAGTTGATTATGTAGAATTTACTTTTAACACACTTTCAGCACCAATATGCTTGCCAGCTGACGGAAGAGCTGTTACTTTAAGACAAGAATATCAAACTAACTTAACTGTAGATTGTATAGGAAAATCTATATTAAAATTAGAATGCAACGAATGTTGTGAACCTTTCTATGAATTAATTATACCAAATGATATAGATTTAGTACTTTGCTTACAAGAAACAGTTAGCACATTAATAAGTGAACAAATAGTAGTTTTAGCATCACCAAATCCAATCCAACCAAGACTTGTTGATACTTTCTCTAAAGTATGTGATTTTTCGCAATGTGGACCTAATCATGGAAGTGGAAAGCCAAGTTGCCACAGATAGATAGGTAGATATATAGACAGTTTAAATTATAAATAAAAATCATCTAAGGAAGGCTACCAAAGTGTATAATTTACATTGGTAGCCTTCACGTTTTTATAACTAGCGTATAGATTTTAGTGATTTAAAAAGCACTATAGTATGTAATAGACAAGTAAAGATTGATACTATCGTCATTGTGTATATGTATGCATAAATATTAAGTCCTGGAATTGGAAGAAATACATATAAAGCTATTAGTTGAATTAACATGCCAGTAATAGTATTTATACTTGAAGCTAATTCTTTTCTTATTGAATGTAAAATGCCAGATAGAGTTTGATTTAGGGACATAAATAGTGGAACTAAAAACATAGCTTTTAGATATTCTCCTGCAAGTGTATTTTTAAATACTAATATACATAAATCTTTTCCAAAGAAATAAAAAAATATTGATGATAGTATGCCTACAAATAAAGTAAGAAGTATGGAGTATTTGATTTTTTTAATTACACTCTTACGCTTTCTTAGAGCCATTTCTTGTGAAATAGTTGGTATTAAATTTACAATAAGCGCTGAACCAACAGTAAAAGGTAAAAATATAAAAGGCATTACCATCCCACTGACAATACCATACATACTTAAAGATTGTTGATAAGTCATTCCTGATAATGCTAATCTTGATGGTATCATCATAGAACTTATAGATTGCAAAAGTATGTTTGACATTCTATTACAAGTTATGGGAATAGACATTTTTAATGTTTCCATAGAAGAATTATAAAAATCTTTTATGCTTATAATATACCTATTGTCAAATGATGAATCTCGCCATAAGCAAATAAGCATAAATATAATATTACTCAACTCACCAATCGATATACCTAATAGAGCTATATAACAATTCATAGATTTATTATTTATGTACATAACAAGTAAAAAAACAAATAATATTTTACCAATTTGTTCAATGATTTGTCCAATAGCAGGGATTTTTACATTCTTTATGCCATAGTAATATCCTCTTAGTACGTTTGAAAGAGTTATTATAACTATAGCAGGACAAACAGCTAGTATAAATAGATTTAATTTAGCATCTTTTAAAAATTTAAGTGATAAAAAAGAACTATTGAAAGATGCAACTATAGATATAATTAGTGCTACGAAAAATGATATATATAAAGTTGATATAAATAAAGCATTAGTATTGTGTCTATCGTTTAAAGCTTTTCTCTTTGCAACTAGACAACTAAGTGCAGTAGGTATACCTGTTGTTGTAACAGCTAAGCAAATCATCAAAAAGTTAAAAATCATATGATAGATACCTAAACCTGTTTCACCTAGTGCTCTTGATAAGAATATTTTATATAAAAAACCAAATATTCTTACAATAAAATTGGATATAAATAAAATAACTGTTGATAGTACTAAATAAGGTACTTTCAAAAAAATCACCTCCTTATCTTTTAAATATATTCACAAGGAGGTGTAAAAATTTATAATTTTATAAATTCTGGTTTCAATTTATTAAATTTAGATACATATTTAAATCCCATATTTTTTAGTAATGAATATATGTAGTCAAACTCACATGCAACTTGACTTATATGATGTGAATCTGAACCTGTGGTTATGATTTCCCCTCCCAAGTCTTTGTACATTTGAAGTATATACTTAGATGGGGTTAGGTCTGGAAGATTATATCTATAACAAGAGGTATTTATCTCGATACCTTTGCCATCATAAATAGCTTGTTTAAGAGTTTCTTCAATTATATCAGAAAATAGTCTATCATCTAAAATAGTGTCATAAGGTGCATACCTTTTAATCAAATCTAAATGACCTAAGACAGAGTAATCTTTATAATTCTTAACAATATTATATAAATAAAGATAGTAATTTTCATAAACTTCATGTTGAGTTTTATCTTTAAAATAATTACCAAGGTATAAGTCCATTGTATCTATAGCATGGATAGAACATATTATAAAGTCCAATGGATATTGATGTGCTTCCTTTTTGTATGTATCCATTAATTGAGTTTGAACTCCAAATTCAATTCCTTTTTTTATTGATATTTTATCTTTATATTTGCTTTGAAGAGTCTCTAAACTCTTAAAATAATCTTCGTAGACAATTGAAAAAGAATCATCAGCATATACATCATAGTCAACATGGTCTGTGAAACAAATTTCCTCCAAACCGAGTTCAATAGATTTTTTTACCATTTCTTCCATTGTAGATTTTCCGTCTGTAGAGAAACTTGAGTGCATGTGATAGTCGTAAAACATAAATATTTCCCCTTTTTATAAAAATTTTGGTATTATATATACATACTAAATAATATCAAATATACATAAAAGCATCAATAAAATATAAATACAATGAGCGGTGATAAATTTGGAAAAATACAGAATAGATTTAAATGAGAAAAAATCAACTAAATATATACAGATATTTAATCATATAAAAGAATTGATAATAAATAAAGAGTTAGTAGAACATGAAAAATTGCCTCCAATAAGAAAACTATCAAATTTTTTACAAGTAAATAACACTACTATAGTTAAGGTATACGAGCTTTTAGAAAATGAAGGATATGTATATAAAATTATAGGGAGTGGTACTTTTGTATCAAGTTTAAATTCTTATAAAAGCGGTATAGATAACAGGAAAAATAAGATTATTGTGCAAAGAGAAGATTTAATTCATTTTGACAATGGGAATCCATCTAATGATATGTTTCCTATCGATTCATTTAAAAATGCTGTAAATATGGCATTATCTAAAGATGGTAGTTCAATATTTGAATATGATGAAGGTCTTGGCTCTGAAGAATTAAGAGAAAAAATGGTAGAGTATCTAAGTGATGGAAATATAAAAACTACTAAGGAAAATATTCAAATAATATCAGGTGCTCAACAAGGTATAGATATAGTTTGTAAAGGACTTATAAGTTATTCAGATGTTGTTTTTATGGAAGAACCTTCTTACAATGGAGCAATTGAAGTGTTTAAAAGTAGAGGTGCAAAAATAATATCTATACCTATGTTAGATGATGGAATTGATATAGGTATTTTAAAATTAAAGTTGGAAAAAATAAAACCAAGACTTATATACATTATGCCTAATTTTCAAAATCCAACTGGAATATCTTACTCAACATATAAAAAAAAGAAATTGATAGAATTGGCAGAAGAACATGATTTTTATATAATAGAAGATGATTTTATAAGTGATTTTGTTTTTGAATCAAAGGACAATAGAACAATTAGAAGTTATGATGATAAAAATAGAGTAGTATATATAAAAAGCTTTTCAAAAATACTTATGCCAGGTCTTAGGATAGGAATTGTAGAAATGCCAAATGAGTTGTTAAAAAAAGTTTTATGGGCTAAATATTCATCAGATATATCAACACCAGGTTTAATTCAAAAATCAATGTATTACTATATGAATAATTTTGATTGGAAGAATTATTTGAGTCATATAGAGAAGATATATACTGATAAGTATAAATTGGCAAAAAACTTGATTAATGACAAATTGAGTGGTAAATTAAAAGTTAGAAAATCTTGTGGAGGAATAAACTTTTTTTTAGAATTACCAAGAGGATATACATCTCAAGCATTTACAAATTTTATGTTAAACAAAGGAGTGTCAATGCTTCCAGGGACTTATTTTTTTGACAATCTAGTGGATGATAGATTCTTTAGGATAAATATAGCTCGTCCAAGCATGGAAGAACTAGAAAAGGGAATATCTATAATAAGTGATAATATAGATGAGTTTTTTTGTGAATATAAAAACAAGTTAGATATAAAAAGCAATAAATTATTTTATTAAATAAATAGAGGTTTTTTAGGAGGAAAAAATGTTTGACAAGAAGAAATTAGATAGGATTAATGAATTAGCAAAGAAAAATAAAGAGGGAATCCTTTCTGCTGATGAAATCAAAGAAAGAGAAATTTTAAGGAAAGAATATTTAGAAAACTTTAGAGCCCACTTTAGATCAAGACTAGATAGTGTCAAAGTAGTTTCACCAGAAGAATATGAGCAATACATGAAAAACAATAAAAATTAGAACTTAGTAGGAGGAAAATATGAACTTAAAGTACGAATTTAAGAATGCTTGGGATTTTGAAAGAAAAGAAAATACTATTGAACAAATTATGCAATATTCTAGCAATTATATGGAGTTTTTAAGTAAGTCAAAGACTGAAAGACTTTCAGTAAAAGAAATTATAAAATTGGCTAAAGAAAATAACTATATTTCAATAGATGAAGCTATGGAAAAAGGAAGCATAAGTTGTGGTGATAAAATTTATGTTATAAATAAAGAGAAGGCAGTAGCACTTTTTGTAATAGGTAAAAATTATATAGAAAAAGGTATGAAGATTATAGGAAGCCATATAGATTCGCCAAGATTAGATTTAAAACCAAATCCACTGTATCAAGAGAGTAATCTAGGTTTTTTTAAGACTCATTATTATGGTGGAATAAAAAAATACCAATGGACGGCTATTCCACTTGCTTTACATGGTATAGTTATATTAAATGATGGAACAAAAGTGGACATATCTATTGGGGAAGAAGATAGTGACCCAGTATTTTGTGTAACTGATTTATTGATTCATTTGGCTGGAGACCAAATGCAAAAGAAACTATCAGAAGGAATTAGTGGAGAAGCTTTAAATATATTAATTGGGAATATTCCTTTAGAAGATGAAGAAAAAGAACCTATAACAGCAAATATATTAAAGATTTTAAATGAGAAATACAATATAGTTGAAGAAGATTTATTAAGTGCTGAAATTGAAGTAGTTCCAGCTGGTAAGGCTAGAGATTTAGGGCTTGATAGGTCTATGGTGTTGGGATATGGGCATGATGATAGGGTATGTTCATATGCTGCTGTAAAAGCTATACTAGAAACTGAACAACCAGAATTTACTTCAGTTGCATTATGTGTAGATAAAGAAGAAATTGGTTCTAAAGGGAATACAGGTATGCACTCAAAGTTTTTTGAAAATACTGTGGCTGAACTGATTGCTTTAGAAGGAGATTATTGTGATATTAAAGTAAGAAGAGCTTTAGCAAATAGTAAGGTATTATCAGCTGATGTTTCTGCTGGATATGACCCAAATTTTGGAGAAGCATATGAAAAGAGAAATTCGGCATATATGGGAAATGGAGTAGTTTTAACTAAGTATACAGGTTCAAGAGGAAAGAGTGGATGTAATGATGCTAATGCTGAATTTATGTCAGAAGTAAAGGGAATTTTTAATAAAGGAAATGTAATATGGCAAACTGCTGAACTTGGAAAAGTAGACCAAGGAGGAGGCGGAACTATAGCCCATATATTGGCAAATCAAGGTGCAGAGGTTATAGACTGTGGTGTTGGAGTTTTAAATATGCATGCACCACATGAGATTGTCTCTAAAGTAGACATATATGAAATGTATAAGGGATATAAGGCATTTTTTAATATAAATTTATAAGTAAAAATATAAATGTAATAAGTGAATAAAGGCTGTTGTATAAACAATTTAATCTGTTGTACAACAGTCTTATTTTTATGTAAAAATAGCAATTTGTCACACTAGAGAAAATAAAAGAAAATACTGTCAAATTAAAAATTATTTAAAAAAAAATTGACAACGATTTCATCTTGTTATAATATGTAATAAAGAACTTGTTATATAATGTTATAAAAATGTTACATAGGGAGGTGAGCAAAATGGATGAAAAGAGACAAAAAAAAGAAATGGATTTAGAAGTAAATTCCTTTGTTCCTTTATATCAACAACTATATGACAACATAAAAAAACAAATAGCATCTGGCATATATAAACCAGGAGATAAACTTCCATCTGAAGGAGACTTATGTAAAGAATTTAATATAAGTCGTATAACTGTGAGAAATACGACTTTTTTATATAAAATAGCAAAATAACAGTGTTTGAGCAAAAAAAAAGAATGTTTTTTATCGTTTTGCCACCTGTTTGCCACCATAACTTTTTTCGGTGGCAAATTATTGTAAAATGCCCTCCAAAATATCTATTGTTTCACTTTCCATTTTACTTGTAACATGTGAATATGTATCCATAGTGGTTGATAATTGACTATGACCTAATCTTTGTTGTATATATTTTACATTAGCTCCATTTTCTAATAATAATGTGGCATGTGTATGTCGCAAGCAATGAAAATTAAAGTTAATATTTAGTTTCTTGTTAATAGTTCTTATAGCAGCGTCAATATTGTTGTGATTTACAAATGAGCCATCTTTTTTTCTACAAACCCAATCATACTCAGTTTCTTTATACCATTTTCCAATTTTAATTTTTTGTTTTTTTTGATTCAATTTTTCCTCTTTTAATATTCTAGACAAAGTATCACCTATTTTAATATCTCTTATTGATGTTTTTGTCTTAGGTGATGCTAATTCAAATTCTGAAACTTTTCTCTTTATTAAATTTTTTCTAACTTTGATTATATTATTATCTAAATCAACATTATCCCAACAAAGACCTAATATTTCTCCTTTTCTCATGCCTGTATGAAACCCTATAAGTAGAGGAATATAGATATTTGTATTTTTAGGATATATTTCTAGTATTTTATTGAACTCATCTAGTGTTATAGTCTTGTTATCTGACTCATTTTTTACCTTTAAAACATTTTTTGGTATACTGGCATATTGAACAGGATTTTCCTTAATGAGTTTGTAAGGGTAAACAGCAGATTTTAAAGCAGCATTTAATACAACATAAATCGCTTTTAAAACTCCTTTTGTGTAGTGTTTTTCTTCTCCGTTTTGTGTGTATGTCTCTTTTGATTTATTATTTAAAAATTCTTGAATAATAGCTGGATTTATAGATTTTAGCTTACATTTACCAAGTCTAGGTTCTATATGATTTTCAATTAAATTTCTATAACTTTCCTGAGTATTGTATTTGCAATTAAGAAGTACATACTCTTTGTACCAAAAGTTAAGATAGTCTGATAAACTCATATTTGTTTCATCAAACACTATACCAGCATTTTCATATTCATTTATTGCATCACGGAGCGATTTTTCAGCTTCTTTCTTAGTGTTTCCACCAACTCTTTCTACCTTTTTTCTCTTGCCATCTACTATACCTGCATCAAAGTAGTAATACCACTTCTTTCCACGTTTTCTTACGCCGCCTTTCATAAAATTTCTCCTCTCAAAAGCTTTTTTTATGTAATTATATAATAACATATATCAATTTAAATAAAATAAATAAAAAAGACTATAAGAAACAAAGTTTTATGTTTATAATTAATAGTCTTTTTTATTTAGATACATATTTAATGTTTTTTATCACGTGATTCCAGCACTTTTTCTGCCAAATAAACAACTATTTTTTCATACTCAATATCAGTTTCTAAAGAAAAGTCAACAATAGCAGGTATCGTCATATCTCCTGCATATTTATTACCTAACCAATTTTCAATTAATTCCAATTCTTCTTTGCTTAATTCAAATTTTTTCTTTTTATTAAAACTTAAGTTCAATTTATTCACCTCAAATAATATTATATATTAAAAATAGTATTTGATAGAAACATTCGAATTATTTATGTAATTTTCTTTTTTTAATATATTCATCAGCAAAATAATTTACTAAATATTTTTCTTCCAATCCTAAAGCTATTTCTAATTCAATAAGAATAGGGATAGTTAAATCTTTATCCTCATTATTTTCCAACCTAGAAATTTGACTTCTGTGGCAACCAACTCTTTTTGCTAACTCTATTTGTGTTAATTTCTTCTTTTTTCGTAACTCTTTTAACATATATTTAACCTACCTTTTAGATAATTTTATATATGTTAGTTTGTGTAATTTCTTGTAATAAATGTGCAATATTCGCACACTTTTTGTTGGAAATTTGTGCTAGAATGTAGTTAAGAAATAACTTTATCTAGATAAAGCAAAAATAATAGAAGCTATAAAATATAATAATATTTTACAGTTATTTTATAGTTTTAAGCTTTGAAAAAGAGGTGGTTGTAACTATTTTTAAGAACGTATGTTTCGTGGAATTAATAAATAAAATATTTTATAGGGGATGATATATTTGAATAAGACGAAATATTATGATATTTTAAAGTTAAACTTATTAATGAAAAAGTTGAAAGAATTGGATAAAAATAAAATCAATGAATATAAAATAAAAGTGAAAGAAATACATAAAATCAATAAAAAAGAGGAATGATTCCTCTTTTTTATTATATTCATTTTCAGAAATAAACTATTTTTTATTTTTTTCGTCTAGTAAAAATAATTCTGCAACTTTTAATGCTTTTTCTCTTGCGTCTGGGCTTAGCTCGCTAAATATATTAAAAACTTCTTTCATATCTTCGTCAAGATACATATTCTCAATAAGCTCCTTTTCTGTTTTAAAATTTTCAGCATCATAATCTTTTTCGTTTTTATTTGTAAATAAGCTATTTCTAACATCAGTTCTTCCTAATAAATAATCTGTAGACACATCAAAATAGTTTGCATATTCTTCTATTGTACTTTTCTTAGGTTCTCTTAAACCATTTTCTATCCTTGATAGTGTAGATTTGTTTATATGTAAATCCTCGCTTAATTTGTCTAGCGAGATGCCTTTTTCTTCTCTCAATTCTTTTATCCTATTCAATTTGCACAACCCCTTTTTATATTAATTCCAAAATAGCAACTTTTATTTATATTATAGCAACAAAATTAATTATTACAATTTTTTTTGCTAAAAAAGCAACAAAAGTATTGACTATAATCACAAAACTTGATATTATATAAATATGAAGTTGCCAAAATAGCAAAAAGGAAGTGATTTAATGTACTTAAATAGATTAGAAGGATTGATGAAGGAAAATAGACACACCCAAAAAAATGTGGCAGATATATTAGGTCTTAGCTCATATGGTTTTAGATTAAAATTAAAAGGAAAAAACGAATTTAAAGCAAGTGAAATAAAAAAGATATCTAAATTATATAATGTATCTGCGGATTATTTTTTTTCAGATGAAGTTGCTAAAATAGCAATAAAAGAAGAAAGGGGCAATAATAATGAAGAATCTAACCATAATCAAGCAAAATAATCAATTTTTAGTTGAAAGTAGAGAAGTAGCAGAATTAATAGAAAAGAAGCACGATAATTTATTAAGAGATATAAGAGGATACAAGAAGATTTTAGAGGACTCATCAAATTTGAGGAGTCAAGATTTCTTTATAGAAAGTACTTATATAAATACTCAAAATAAAATCCAACCTTGCTACTTATTAACTAAAAAAGGTTGCGATATGGTAGCTAATAAAATGACAGGAGAAAAAGGGATTATATTTACAGCAATTTATGTAACTAAGTTTGAAGAAATGGAGCAAGAGTTAAAAGAACAACAACCTAAATTACCAACTACATATAAAGAAGCACTGCAACAGTTATTAATCGAAGTTGAAGAAAAAGAACAACTACAATTAGAAAATCAAGAAAAGGATAAGGTAATCCAGTTACAACAACCAAAAGTACTGTTTGCTGATTCGGTAGCGTCTTCTGACAATTCAATCCTAGTTGGAGAATTAGCAAAATTGCTTAGACAAAATGGAATTGATACAGGACAAAATAGATTATTTGACTGGTTAAGAAATAATGGTTACTTAATAAAACGTAAAGGTGAGGATTACAATACACCAACTCAAAAAAGTGTAGATTTAGGAGTTATAGAAACAAAAGAAGGTACAAGAGTACATCCAGATGGTCATACAAGTATTACTAAAACACCTAAGATTACTGGTAAGGGACAAATATACTTTATTAATAAGTTTAAAAAGAACAATCAAATATCAATGTTAGGTTAAAGATTAATAGCACTTTGAAAACTAAATACAGAATATTTTGAAATATATTGTTTTAATTAATTATTAACTAGGAGGTTAAATACATGAAAAATAATACAAGCGATTCAAGAGTAAAATACTTTTGCAAGTGTCCATACTGTGGGTTTGATAATGAGGTAGAAGTTAAAAAAGGATTGAAGCCCAAAATATGTTGCATATGTACAAAAGAAGTTGAGTATGAAAAACTGGAGCAACAAAGTGATTCAGAAAATACCGAAATTAAAGGAGTGTGTAATTAAATGAAAATTTCATTTGAAAGTGTAGTGAACAATGTAAATAATGAAACGGAATTAATATTATCAAAAGAAGAGTTACAAATAGCTAAAAGGATACTTAATACATTGAATGAAAATGAACAAAGTATCCTTTCCTCAAAAGATATTTTAGATTTTTGCAAAGAAGCTCTTAAATATAATTTAGTACCTACATTTGTTTAAAGACACTGAGGCCATCGCCTTTAGAAAAACTATTATTGACTTCTGAAAGTTTCAAAAAGATTTCATGGTAATGTTTTAAAAGTTCCTCTTCAGAAGAACTTTTAAAATCATATTTTTCCTTAAGAATTTCTAAAGTAAGAGTATGTAATATATCTTTACTGAACTGCATAATATCACCAACTTTCATAAAAAGATATAGGATATATCCTACAAATATAGTATATCAAAGGAGGAAAATAATGGCAATTAATGACAACATAAATAAAATTTTAAGAGATAGAAATTTAAAAGCATGGAAATTAGCAAAAGAAATAGGAGTAGACTCAGGAAATTTATATGCAATTTTAAGAGGAGAAAATAAAAATCCAACCATAAACACTCTAATAAAAATAGCTGATTATTTAGATATTACATTAGATGAACTAGTTGGAAGATAAAAATTAAATACAGAATATTTTGAAAAGGAGTGAGTAAATTGGGCAATATATCTAATTTCAATTTAGATAAACAAGAAGATAAAAGTTTTAATGACCTAGATAATATATCAATTTGTTTTTCAGAAGGTATCCGTAAAGTTGTAGAAATGAATTTAAACAACTATAAAAATAAAATCTCAAAGTACTTAAATGAAACTTCGAAAATAGAATTATTAGAACCAAAAGAACTAACAATTGTTATAAGTAAAGGTTATCCCGATTATCTTATGTCTGTTGAAGAAGCAAGTAAAAGATTGAAAATAGATAAAGTATTTGGATATGAGTTAATAAAAAATGGGCTTTTGAAGTCAGTTGATATAGGGGCAACTAAAGTTTCTAGTTATGAATTAGATGATTTTATAACTAGAAATCAAGGAAAAAACATCAAAGAAATGCTTAGAGAAATGAAAGAAATTAGAGAGGGGGTGATTTAGTTGAATGTAAGAGTACTAATAGCTTATGTACAGTTTTGCAATGATAAGCAAATAAAAGCAAGTTTTGAAGGTCTTAGAAAATACAACAGAGATATAGAGTTAGTTAACTTGTATTTACCAAGTAAATTAAAAATTAAGGGGGATTAATCATGAAAAGTTTAACTATAGTAAGAAATGCAGTAGAGCAACAACTAAATAGAGCTAATTTAGAAATAAATAAAAATGAGGAACTTTATACAAAACTTAGAAAAAAAGAAAAAAGAGATGTATTAGATGAAATAGAGTTAAGTAATGCTTTAAGAGAAAAAAGTGTAAATGAAAGATTAAAAATATTTGCTGAGTCATTACTAAAAATTATAGATACACAAATTGAAATAAAAGAATATGAAGAAAGCGAGGATTACAAGATATTTGAATTAATTTCAGAAGAAATTGAAAGAGATAGACCTATAGATATTCAGATATAGAAAAGAGCCATTAGGAGTGGCTCGATTCCAAAATAATATAAAATATAAGCTAATTATAGCACAAACGGAGGGAAATTATGAGTACTTTATATGAATTAACTACAGATTTATTAGAAATAGAAGAAGGTTTAACAGAAACAACAGGAAATGAAGCTGAAAAACTAGAGGAAATAAAAGAAATAATAAAACAAGAGATACAAAATAAAAACACTAGAATAGTGTCAGTAATATTAAACATTGACAGTGATATAAACTCTATAGATTCAGAGATTAAGAGGTTACAAGAGTTAAAGAAGGTTAAGAAGAATACTCTTGATAGATTAAAAAGCAATATAAAAGACTGTATGGAATTACTTGGTACTAAAAAAGTAGAAACAATTTTAGGAAATATAAGTATAAGAAAGTCAGCAGGTAGCTTAGTCATAGAAGATGAAGAAAAGATACCTGCTATATATAAAACAGTAGAGCAAGTTGTAAAAGTAGATAAGAATATCATTAAAGACTTTATTAAAAAAGGTCATGAGGTTGAAGGTTGCAGGATTGAATATGGAACTACACTAACAATTCCAAAAGCTAAAAAAGAGTAGGTGAGGACCATGGAAACTAATAATGTTTATATAAAACTTGTAAATATACAGAATACTTTAAAAGCTCCTAAAAACCAATACAATAATTTCAGAAAATACAATTACAGGAGTTGTGAGGATATTTTAGAAGGTTTAAAACCTATTCTAAAAGAAGAAAAAGCATTGGTTATATTGGATGATAATATTGTTCAGATAGGAAATAGATTTTATGTAGAAGCTACAGCAACTTTAATAGATGCAGAAACAGGAGAAAAAATATCTACAAAGGCATTAGCTAGAGAAGATGAAACTAAAAAAGGTATGGATTTAGCACAAGTAACTGGAAGTGTATCAAGTTATGCAAGAAAGTATGCTTTAAATGGATTATTTTGTATTGATGATACAAAAGACAGTGATGCAACAAATAAACATGGAAATGAGCAGAAAAAAAAAGAAGTTAATGAGAGTGAATTAAATATACTATATTCGCTAGGAGAATCTATAGAAAAAGATAAAAATAGAGTTGATAGTGAAGTATATAAGAAGTTTGGAAAGTTAGCAGTAGATTTGACTAAGCAGGAGTATGAGAAAGTTTTAAATGGATATAAGAGCATTTTAGAGAAGCAAAAACAAGAGTAGGTGATAGTATTGGGGATTATAAGAGTAAGCAAAGACAAAGATAATCCATATGTAGTTTTAAATAAAACTTGTTTGGAAGATGCAAAATTAAGCTGGCAAGCAAAAGGCTTACATTCATATCTGATTAGTAAGCCAGACCATTGGAAAATCTATGTTAATGACTTATATAAAAGGAGTAAAAATGGCAGAGATTCTACAGCGAATATTTTAAAAGAACTTATAGAAAATGGATATATAACAAGAAAACCTTGTAGAGATTCTAATACTAATAAAATGCTTGGAGGGTATGATTACGAAGTATATGAGATACCACTTGAAAATCCACAAAAATTAAAATCCCGAAAAACTGATTTCCCGGAAACCGGATTTCCCGGAAACCGGGTTTCTCGGAAACCGGAAAACACGGAAGTAGTAAGTAATGACTTTAAAGTAAATAATGATATTACTACTATTGTTATTAATGAACAATCCAATAAAGACAAAATCACCTACATAAAAAAATACTTTGAAAAATATATAGGTGTGATTACTCCTAATAACTTTATAGAGTTAATGAGTTACTTAGATGATGGAATGGAAGCTGATGTAATTATAAGAGCTATTGATGAAGCAATAGCGAATGGAGTTAAGAATTATAAATACATTAAAACAATATTAAATAATTGGATAGAAGCAGGTGTAAAAACTAGTTTAGAACTTACAGAGTATCAAAATGAGTTTGAGAGGAAGAAAAAGAGTAAACAGGAGAAGAAACAGTCTAATAATAAAGCTGTGAATACTCATAATGTGAATAAAAATAAGTTTGCTAACTTCAATCAGACTTTCACTCAATATGAAGAAAAAGAGCTAGATGAGATTATTAAAAAGAGTCAGAAGGAAAAATTTAAATAAAATTAAACTTCTAGGAAGTAAATATCAATATATTGCTTCCTAGAAAAGGGGAGGTATAAAATGGCGAGAATATATGCACAAAGAAGTGGTTCTTTAAATGAGCAGGATAGATTGGAATTGTTAAGATTACTTGGGAAAGCTGGATATACAGTAAAGGTTGCTAGAGAGAAGCAAAATAGCAAGACAACTTATACTTACTTTGTTGAGTATACAGAAGAACAGGAAGAAAAATAGAAGGGGGCTAGTTAAATGAATACAATAACTTTAGTTGGAAGATTAGTTGCAGATGCAGAATTGAAGTACCTTCCAAATTCAGGTACTCCAAAAATAACCTTTTCAATGGCAGTAGATAGAAGGTTTAAAGATAAAAATGGAAATAAAATAACTGATTTTATTCAATGCGAGCAATTAGGAAAACATGTAGAGAATTTAGTGCAATATCTTGTTAAAGGTAAGCCTATATATGCTGTTGGAGAGTTAAATATATATAATTACAAAGATGAAAATGGTTGCTGGAAATCTATTACTAAGGTTAATGTAAATGCTTTAGAACTACTTTCTAGTAAAAATGATAATAATGCTAAACAAGAATATGTACCACCAGGATTAGACCCACAAGGTTTTCAAGCAATAGATGATGACGATATACCTTTTTAATTAAGTTAAATAGTCTAGGGAGTAATTATACAATATTACTTCCTAAAAGTTAAAAATGGAGGGATAAAAATGAGTAGAACAGCTATATGTAGTGTTTGTGGGGAGTTTCTAGTTGAGAGTTATGATGACCAGTTTACAAATACAAAGGTTATGGATTTGCATGGTAGAGAATTTGTAATTGTTATATGTAAGAGTTGCTTAGAAGAATTATTAAGAAAATGTGATGATGGGGGTATTAGGGATGATAATAATTAGAAGTCAAGATAAAACTGATTTAGTAAAAGCTGATTGGATAAATGTTGATAAAGAATGTGTATATGCAATGTTTGGAGATATGGATAACTTTAAAAAGATAGGTGAGTATGAGGATGAAAAAAGGGCTATACAAGTGCTGGATAATATACAAAGATTTATTGAAGGTGGAACTAGAACAGATTCTATAGACAGTTATAAGGTTAGAAGTTATAGAAATAGAATATTTCAAATGCCAGTTAAATAGGGAGGTTACTGAAATGTTAAAGGTTGAAAAATATTTTAGTGGTTCTTTAGGAACAAATATCATAGATGATGACCCTACATGTAGAAATTACTTAGCACTATATTGTTGTGTTCACGGAGTAAGAAAAAATGGAGAACTTATATTTCCAACATGTGAAAAAATGTTAATAGAGTTTAATGTTGATAGGGATAGAAAAAAGAGAAAGAAATGTTTAAAGGTAAAGTTGATTAATGCTAAAACTGGTGAAGAAAAAATATTTGATTCTATAGATAGTGCAGCATGTTTTTTAAGATTAAAACATCAAGCAGTTTATCAAACAATTAAAAAGAAAAGTAAAACTAGAAGTGGATGGAAAGCTGAATATATTGAGGAGGAATAATGGAAGTTTCAAGGACTGAATACACAATTAAAAGAGCAAAAGAGTTATATGATAATGGAGAGGATATATTTATTGCTATAGATAAGGCTAGAGAAGAATATGAGGAGATGGTTAAAAGTGAATATCTTAGCTAGTGTGATATTAGTAATAGGAAGTTTTATAGCTGGTAGAGTTTATGAGTATAGATTGAATTTAAATGAAAATGATGAAGCTGATTCAAAAGTACTTTTAGATGTTTTTAATGAAATTAGTGTGTTAAGAGAAGAAAATAAAAGTCTTAAAGAAAAGTTACAAGAGAAAGAGTTACTATTCATCAATAGATTAATAGATTTTTTACATGATAAAAAGATATGCGAATGTTGTATTTATGACTGTAAGATTGATGATATTGAATATGATTGTGAAGATGGTATTAAAAAGTGGCTTGATAGCGAAGAACTTATATTTGAATAGAAGAAATATCTAATTAAAACAGTTTAGAGAGTTGCAAAATGTTTTTTAATAAAATTATCATTGAGATGTTTTGTAACTCTCAAAAATGAAAATAAGGGGTGGGATAATAAAATGGATTTAAATAAAATTATGAATGATGCACTAGTGGAAATAGAAGAAAGTGGCTTTGTAGAGGAAACAGTTAAAAAAGAATTAGAAGAAACAATAAAAAGAGCTGTGAATGAAATCTTTGGAAGCTATAGTAAATTCAGAAAAAATATTGAACAACATTTAGGTGAAAATATAAATATAAATTTAGATGAATTAGATATACAAAAATACAATTTACTTGTGGCAAATGTTGTAAAAGAAAAGGTAGATGCTACGATGAAGGGGCAAGGTATTGAGCATTTAAAAAGAAACTTGGATAACATGCTTGTAGGTCTTAAGAAAGAATACAAAATGAGTGAATTATTAGAAGAATTGAAAGAAGATAAATACAACCTTGACGAGTACCCATGTGATGAAGACTGTATAACATTTATCCTTGAATCTAATTTTAATTCAGAATGGGCAAGATGGATAGACTTTGATGAGTGTCCTAATGTAAGCAGAAATAATTGTGAACATTCTATACTATTAAGAAACGATGGAACTATTGCAGCATTTAGATACCAAAACAGAGAAATATCATCAAAAGATATAATGAACGGATTTGGTAATTTTGGGGATTTATTATTTAAGATATATGCACATAATTCAAAAATTATCTTAGATTTAGGGAATGATGTAGACGATTATGACTTAACAAATGGAGAAGATTATTAGAATAGGGGTGAATAAATGTCAAAGTATGTATTGAGATGGCAAAAAGGATTATTACTAGATGAACGCAAGATAAATTATTCTTGTGGAAGTATAGAAAATTTAAAAAAGAAAGCTGAATTATTAGCTAAAGATGACAAGATATTGCTTGTAACAATAGATAAAGTTGAAGAAGTTATAAAAGATACTAGAAGTCAAAAAATGGCTGAATATTATTGTGATGGAGGAATTGAAATATGATAATACACAAATTTATAATACATGTTTTAGATAAGAATAGCGATACACCAATACTAAATGATTTTGAGGGTAGAGTCAGTCAAGATATTGAAGCTTTCTTTCAGAAAAAAATAAGCAAAGTATCAAGAGATAATGACATTAGAATAGCTGTATTTAATGACTATAGTAACAATCTAATTAAGAGTTGTTGCGAACAGATTATATATGATGAAAGTTCATTTTTAAATAACTCTAAAGAAATAGCATCTTATCTGTTTGAGATTATGAAGTTGAATGCTACATTAGAATCTTGCGACTTAGCAATTTGCTTATACTCTCAAAAAGATGAAAAGAAAGTTGCTATATTAAAGCTTGATTACAACAAGTCATATACTCATTCAATCGAGTTTAAAGATGATAAATTTAACATACAAATGTCTAAAAATGAAATTAATATACAAGAGACTAAGACAGTAAAAATTGCTGCTTTGGTTGGTTTGAGTGGAATGAATGACGAATATCATCTTAGGGTTTTAGACAAGAATGCAGAAAAGGAAGAAGCTAATTCTAAGTTTGTTACAGAGTTTCTAAATGCTACTAAAGTGAAAGATGACAAGTACAAGACTAAGATGTTTAAAAGTACAGCCGAAAATTGGATAACTAATGCTCTTGGAAATGATATAAAACAGGCAGAAGATGTAAGAAGTATATTAAATTATACTTTGAAAGAAAAGCATGAAATTGATATAAATAATTTTGTTGATAAAACAATTAAAGATGATAAGTTAAAAGATAGCTTTAAAGAACATATGGAAGAAAAAGGTCTTGATAAAGGATTTAGTATAGATAAAAAATGGGTTGAGAAAAAGCTTAAAAAGAGAAATATAAAAACTGACAATGGCTTTGATATAAAAGGTAATCTGACTGATTTTGAGGACCCAATGAAATATACAGTAAGACAAAATCAAAATGGGTCTATAGATATAATTATTAAGAATGTAAAATTTTACGAAGAAAAGTAGGTGAGCATATGACTAATAAAGAAATGTGCAAGTTAAAAAATCTTGATGAAAGAGAAGTGTATAAGGAATTTGGGAAAGAGATTTGTGGTAGTTGCAAGAATAATAAGGGAGATTGTGAAAGTAAAAATTGTAGTGAAGCATGTAAAAATTGGCTAGAGAAGGTGTGTAAATCTTGACTGAACTAGGAGAGCTTCTTAGAGAAATAAGAGAAGAAGAAGGCGAATACATATCTGATATGGCTAAAAGATTAAATATTAGTTGTGAGGATATATATGCAATTAACAGAGGTAAAAGAGAATTAAGTAAAAATGAAATTAACAATGTTGTAAAAAAATATGAGCTAGAGGGAGAACATCTATATTTGCTTAAAAATATTACACATAAAGATAAGTTATTTGATATAGCATGCAATGAATGCGGAAGTAAAAATGTAGCTATAGGAATGTTTGATGTAGCAAATGACATCATAGAATTTAGATGCAGAAACTGCAATATGATAGATGTAGTAAGTGTAGATTTCTATTGAGAAGATTTAAATAATTTAAATAGTCAAAGTGAAGTTTATAAATGAAACTAGAATGTTATAGACTTACTTTGACTTATAAAAAGGAGTGTATTAAATGGCTAATATATATTGCGAAAATTATAATTGCGAAAATTACTTTGAAGATATGTGTATGCTTGAAAGAATTGAAATTAATAACCTGAAAGTGTGTGAAAGTTACATTGAAGGTAAAAATGAGCTATATAAATTAGAAAACGGATATACTATACATCCTAAAGATTTGAAAATGGCGAAAAGTAAAGATTATTCTGTTGAAGTTACTCATATTCCAACTGGTATTACAGTAAAATGCCGTTCTACAAATAGTATTTTAAAAAATAAAAATAAGTGTTTGGAAGTTCTAGAAGAAGAATTAATAAAAATAAACTCTCACTTAGAGCTAGAAGATTTACGCTAAATAGGAAGTGATTTTATGAAACGAAGAAGATGCAGTTGGTGTGGCAAGTTATTTTATCTTAAGGAAAAATCTAAGGATGTTTATTGTTGTAAGAAATGTGAGAGAAAAGCTAAGAAGGTGAAAAATGAAAATTAATTTTGTAATAGATGGAGAACCAAAGGCGAAGGCACGTCCTAGAATGAGTACGGCAAATGGTAAGGCTTATACACCTGACCAAACTGTACTCTATGAAAATTGGATTAGACTCATGTACAACTCTACAGTAAAGCATTTCTTTGAGGGTAATGTGAAAATGACAGTTATTTGTTACTTTGACATTACTAAAAAAGATAGAGAAGCACTAAAGAAAAATAAGGTAAATACTAAAGCGTATAAGGATGCTATAGGCAAGGTAGAAGGGTTAATAAGACCAAACAAGAAACCCGATTTAGACAATATAATCAAGTCTGTAGCTGACAGCTTGAATGGTATAGCTTATAAAGATGATTCTCAAATAGTAGAAGTAGTGAGTAAGAAATATTACAGTGATAGACCAAGAGTTGAAGTTGAATTGGAGGATATTATTTAACTAACAAAAAAATCCGTTCGTTAGAGTATAGACTTAGTTTTTCATAAAAATGTGAAAAAGTTAAATAAAGAATATATCAAATGATAAAGGAGAGATAGGTTATGAATGAAAATATAAATAAAGAAATAACAGTACTTGGAACTTTAGAAATCGAGGGAATGAAATTTCATAACATTGAGGGTGGATTTGGAGAACATAAGAAAGCAATGCTAGTAAAAGATATAGCTGAGATACATAATAGAGAACTTAAACATATAAATGAGCTAATTAATAATAATATAAAGAGATTTAAAACAAATATAGATATTATAGATTTAAAAGTGAGTCGTTCTGAACGACTAGGTGATTTAAAGGCTAATCCTTCAAAAGGATTAGGTTGCGAGGATGTTGGGTATAGTAAACAATCTTTTAATCAGTCAAGAAATGTTTACTTGTTATCTGAAAGAGGTTATTCAAAACTACTTAAAATATTGGAGGATGATATAGCTTGGGAACAATACGAGAAAATAGTTGATGGATATTTCTCTATGAGAAAAGAATTAAATAATCCTCTTTTAAGTGCATCAAAGGAGTTACAAGCTATATTTATGCTAGA